>Ga0066866_10001104_pt1 | contig 11015 bp, 9 predicted proteins | sample ETN01SmetaG_3_FD_66435 | JGI IMG/M metagenome (GOLD analysis project Ga0066866, IMG submission 66435) | Marine microbial and viral communities from oxygen minimum zone, Eastern Pacific Ocean - ETNP2014F12-01SV263 | ecosystem: Environmental > Aquatic > Marine > Oceanic ...
AATGTTATATTATTAGATGTAATATTTCCTACAGGTCCATCTATAGAAATATTAGGCGCATCCATCTCTAATAGAGTTTGTGCATCTATATCCATATTTGTACTTGTTCTTATGCCCATTGTATCTCCTGACGCCAGTGTCATATTTTGTCCTGCCGTTTTCATGGAAGCACCACCCACTCTTTCCATCCTGCTTCCTGTAATATATGTTTTATGATTTTCGTTAAAAGTTTCTGTTACATTGCCTGCTACTGTTTCTTTCTTTTCCTTCCCAACAGTCTGAGTTTGTTTACCCACAATTTTTGAGTCATCATCTAACGCTACACGAACTGATCTCATTCCACCTATTGTATAATTTTGATCTGTTTGTACAGACTTAATATCACTCCCCATAATTTTTGTAACTCTGTCTCCAAAAACTGTTTGAAACAAATTGCCTTCTATCTCTTCGTATCTATCTCCTTGTACTAATAACTTAGCGTCTCCCAATATTGTTACATTACAAGAGCCTCGTATTAAAACATTTTTATCTTCTGCAATAATCTCATAGTCTGAACCTTTAATTTTGTTTATTCTTGTCCCGTCTGCTTGTACTTCTTCAAAATTTCCAACAGGATGATACCAACCATACCTTTCGTTTCCTGATGTGTTGTCTATTTCTGTTACAAAGCCTGCCTCTGTTTCTCTAACTAAATTGAACGGATACATAGAAGTATATGTTCCTGGTTCTTTAGGAATGCCTGTTCCGCCATCTTTTAAATCTTTTAAAGCGTCCCAATATTTAGGAGTAAACTCTTCCATTTCAAATGTTTTGTATGGACCTTTAGCTCTTGCATATGGTTCTTCCCATGTCAGGCCTTCGTAATCTACATTCTCTTTATCTCCTAATTGTTCTGCAACACTAGAGGCTCTTGCTGTTCTTATATCCTTTTCTCTTTCTGCTCTTTTTGTTACAAGACTATAATGTGTTTCTGCGTCTTCATCTCTTGCTAGTCTCGATATATCAGACTCTCCTGCTCCAGCAAAACCGTCAGGTTTAGGTTCACTAAATCCTCCTCTAGGATATTTCTTAGCAGGATCATTGAATCCATCTTCTATTGTTTGATCTTCATTTTTCTCTGATGGTTTGCCTGCAATAGATCCTATGATGACAGGGTGCTGGCCTTCATCTCCATCTGCAAAAAATCCTACTACTGTTGAACCAGGTAAAAGGTTTGGGTTTTCCATAATGCCTGATGTGCCTGCGCTTGTAACAGAGTTTAAAACTGTGGCAATAGGTAAATCAATTACTGGCAACAATTCTGTGTTGGCTGTATGCCAGCCAAATATTCTAACTCTATATCTACCTGTCTTAGTTAAGTCTGCTCTTGACTCTATTATACCTGTCCACCAAACCCAATCAGGTATATTTAATTTACTATAATTTTTTGATTTCATTCTCTGGTCTCCGAAGTGCCCATACTTTCTGGTAATCCATTTTTTACGACTTCCATTTTCATTACATGGGCTACTGTATCAATTTTATGTCTTATTGCTGTTATTAAATATTTGCCTGAAAGCTGCCTGTCAAACAGTTTATCAAAATCTACATCTTCTGTCTTTGTTCTTGGTGAAGGATAATTTAAATAAATCATATCTCCACATGCTACATCTGTTCTTCCAGGAACATCTATTTCAAAAGTATAATCTCTTAAAGAATTAAAATAATTATCTCTCATTAAAGATGCTGCTACAATATTCTCACTATCTGCGTTACCATGCTTAGAGCCAGGTAAACTTGCTGATTGTGTTAAGTTGTTTACACTACTTAAAATTTTAACTGTCATTGTCGTATTTGGATTTCGATCAACCCCCTCTGGAACAGGACAGCCAGGCTCTGTATGTAGAAATTTACTCCAGTCTTTTCTAACATCTAATTCTGCGTTGTATCTTTCTTTAGTATATAGATCATATGCTCTGACACTTTGAGAATAATATCCTGTCGAATAACCATCTGCTATATCAATTGTTCTAGGCACCCTCATCTCAGATATTTTAACCATATCAGGCATTCCTGATACTCCGACACCACCATAAATATTTGATGAGTCTGTTCTATATGGTTTAGGTTCTAATCCTCCCTGGTAATATTGATACTCTTCAAACATATGGTCCGCACCCACACCTATTAAATTTTGTAAAGATGAGAATATGAATACTTTATTTGTTTCAAAGAATACAAAATCTGCGCCTACATACTTATTGCCGTTAGCATATTTTGACACATAATCTAAACATTGCATTGGTGTCCAGTGATTAGCAATAAAACTTATATTAGAAGAGTGAGGTGTATCACCACAAATTAAACCTGGTGAATGGCTTCCTTCCATAGGCCTTCTTGCTTCTTCCATGTAGGTTTCATATATTTCTTTTACTACTTCTTCTGTATTGCCTTTAAATCTTCTAGTTATAATTTGGTAATTGTCAGACATTCCTTCAATAGAAATAAATTTTAAAGCGTATGTCTGCTCTCTGTCGCTATTTAATCTTCTATTTCTAATAGAATAAATTTGAAATGTTTTGTCTATTATGTTTCTAGGTGAGTCTGGAAAAGTTGGGGTTCTTAATTTTATTGTTATTAATTCATTTCCCATTAAAGGAGCTTCTGCTATAAAGTTTACAGCATCTTTTATAATTATTTCTCCCGTCATAAACTTTTCAAAGACACCCTCATAGATGTTTATCTCAGCAAATATTCCTTCTTCTACTAAGTTGTATGGTTCTTTTTGTGTGTGGGTATGTATAAGAAGTTCTTCTATTATTACATCACCTGCTTTTGAAATGGTTTCTTCGCCCATAATATTACTTCACCAATTTTTTATACTGCGATACGATGTCCTTTAAATATCTTTTATCTAATAGAAATTTTTGTCTCTTTTTATCATTCAACTCATCTTCATAATCATAATTAGTAACAGCTAATATGGTACCGTTTGCTACCTTAACTGCATCCCAATCTACAATTAACTCGCTGTCTGTAGAGCTTACATAATGGTGTACATCTGCTGAATTGTTTTCTCCATACTTGTCTTTTACATATGAAACTAAATTTCTATTAGATAAAGGCCACTCTCTATTAACATCTACAATATCGTTTGCCATTAATATTACCCAATGATAATTTACATTGCCGTAATATTGATGAGCTATACTTTCAGGCGTATCGTGTTCACCTACAAATATAGCGTTTAATAAATTTCTATTTTTAAAAAACTTATCTAATTGAACTCTTCTAAAAATATCTGGTACAAGAGCACCGTGCTCTTTTCCTTCTTTGTCTGTCCAAGGATATCTAAATCTGGGTAACGCTCTAAAGTACATTAAAACTCTCCTTTTCCTTCATGCCTACCATCTCTTATTCTTTTCGCTGTAAGAGTTTCTAGTTCTACAAATTGTAATTCCATTGTTATTTCTGTTGGCCTACCATGACTGTTTCTAAATGTATTAAGCATTCCGTCAGGACCATAAGTAACTTTTTGATTCTTTAATGCACAAGAAGATATTCTAGGTAAGTGTGTATTGATCTGTGATCCTGAACTGCCAGGAGTTACATGATGAAACTCTATTGAAAACTCTGAAGGATAAATTAAAAACATTCCACCCTCTGAAACATCTGGGTGCATGTTCTCTTTAAATAAAGATATAATTTGTTCTACATCATTAAATTCTTTTTCGTTTTTGGGAGAGAATACATAAGAAAAAGAAAACTGCCTAAAGCCCATTGATTTAAATAATTGTTCTTTATATGGGTTTCCTACTTTTTTACTTGTTGCTTCAAACAAATTGCCCAAGTTCAAGTCTCCTACGCCTACTGCTGCAGGTACATTAGCAGCTGCTGCTATAGCTCCTCTACCTGTAAGTTCGGTACTATCACTCAGTGATAGATCACTAATAGATCCTGTATTAGAACCTAATTGGCCTGCAAAAGGTCCTAAGTCGACTTCATCCCAATTAGCAGTATAAGCAGCAACAACAGATTGAGGAACATATAATGATATAGTTTCTTTTAATCTTACTGTTTCTTGGTTTTCATCAACCATGGCCATGGCTCCCATCGCAACAAGGCCTGTTCCTGCTCCCTTTAATAGATCTTGTGCCATACCTGTATCTTGGCCAGCTAAAGCTTTACCACCAAAGTAACCACCAATACTTCCTGCAATAAAAGATGCTTCCTTTGTTATTCTTTCGTAATTATCTGCCCCTGCTCTGTTTTGATTCAGATCTAATGCATCTTCAGGCAATTCATTGTATTCCCTGCCTGAATTTTCTGCTGTAACTTTCTTAGCATTAATATAAAACTTAACCATATTGGGGAATTTTTTTGTTCCCAAATCTTCTGGGTATTTAAAAGCTAATTGGGGGTTGGATTTATAATGTGCCTCTCCCGCTTCGATTGTTGCCTCTTCAGCTGGGGTGATCTCGCGATCCATCCAAGTCCAGGGTTTATACCACGAACTACCTTGTTGTGTAACTGCCATTGGTTTTATTCTCTATAAATAGTTGTTTAACATTATATTCTTATTTATATGGTTTATGCCAAAGAAATATATAAAGGAAAGTTTATTCCTCGTAATAGAACGAAGTATCTTGGTGACTTCAATTCAATAACCTATAGATCAAGCTACGAATTAAAGTTCATGAACTGGTGTGATCTTAATAGCTCTATTGTTGGTTGGGTATCAGAAGAGATTGCAATACCCTATCGTAGTCCTATGGATAACAAAGTGCATAGGTATATGGTTGATTTCTATATAGAAGTTAAAGAAGAAGATAAAACAAAGAAGTATTTAATTGAAGTTAAACCAGAGAGATTTACAAAACCACCATCAACACAGAAGCGTAAAACCAGAAGATACTTACAAGAGATAGCACAATACGGAGTTAACGAGGCCAAGTGGAACTCTGCAAAGGATTTTTGTAAAGCGCAAGGTATGGAATTTAAGATAGTTACTGAAAAAGAGCTCGGCATCTAGTATAAATACTTACATGGCGACACCATTCAAAGATATAGAACAAGCAGCAGGCAATAGACACCAGGACAAATCTGTTCAATGGTACACTCGTGCTGTTCGTGAATATGCTAGAGGTGTTAACACTTTTGAAGAGGCTAAACAAACAGATCTCGGTAAAGAAGCAAGACAATTAGAAATAGGAAAAATGTATTTATTTTCATATGATCCTAAAACAAAAGCAGACTTGCCGTATTATGATACTGTTCCTCTTGTAATCATAACAGAGCCAATGCCACAAGGTTTTAGTGGTATTAATTTACATTATCTTGCTCCAACACTTAGAGCTGCACTATTGGATAAAATATTTCCAGCAGAGAGAAATCTAACAGATCAGAGCATATTGAGGGCTAGGTGGAGTTATATAAGTAACTTTTCAAGGTTCCCAGAAGTTAGAGGATCGGTTAAAAAATATTTAACTCCTCATATTACAGGCCGAATGATAGAAGTAGATCCAGCAAATTGGAAAGCAGCTGTGTTTCTTCCTGTACAAAGGTTTGTAGGAGCTTCAGACAGAACTATATATAGAAACACAATGGAAAAACCAACAAGAAAAAGAAATATGTCAATTAGTACAGGCGGATTAAAATAATGGCAAACAAAGCTTTAACAGATTATCAAGAATATTTAGCAACAGCAACGAAAAGATCTTTTGCTCGTGCTGAAAGATTTGAAGTTCATTTTAATATTAATAATTTAATAGCAGCAAACGATCGACACGGCGGTACACTTAAAAGAAATATGAATCCTGATGCAGAGGTTATGTCATGGCGGAAGGATGTGGTTTCGTCGCAGAACGCAGGATTACTTGAGGGAGATGTAGCATTGTTTTGTGAAGAAGTCCAGATACCTGGCCTGATTCTAAGTAATAAAGAATTTAATATTGGACCGTGGACTTTCTTTAGAAATACTAAAGTAGGGTTCTTAGGAAACGAAATTAACTTTACATTCGTTACTGACAATGAATGGAAGCTTAGAAGCTTTTTTGAACAATGGATGAAAGAGTGTGCTGATACAACAAGCCAAGAGCTTGGTTATATAGACGCAGTTACAACCACCATGACAATCAACGCTTTAGACCTTCAAGACAATATTGTTAAATCTTGGACATTACATGAAGCGATGCCAAAAGTGTTAAACTTGGTACCCTTATCAAGTGGAACAACAAGTGCTATTAGGAATACGCTTATTGTTTCAGCAGCTTACTGGGAGTCATCAGACTCGCCAGGAGGCAAAGGATTGAAATCATATGAAAATTAATAATTGGAGATATAAAATATGTTACCTATAATAGAACAGCCATTATCAGAATGTACTGTTCCTTCAACAGGGGAGGTCATTAAATTTAGGCCTTTCTTAGTTAAGGAAGAAAAAATTCTTATGTTGGCCAGTGAAAGTGATGAATATAAAGAGATGGTTAATGCTTGTGGACAAATAGTAACTAACTGTACATTTGAGAAATTAGATGTAAGTAAGATACCAATGTTTGATTTACAAGACATTTTTTTAAAAATTAGAATGGCTTCTGTTGGGAGTACCCAAACATTTAGCATGACTTGTGGTGATTGTGAAAAGACCACAGAGTTAGATGTAGATATAAGCGAGATAACCGTTAAAGGTTTAGATAACTTGCCTAATACAGAAATCAAAGCTAGTGATGAAATTGTTATTAAGATGCGTTTTCCTTCTGCTTTAGATATAGTAGAGGGCGAAGATGACATGACTGATATTGAAACTATAAAGCATTGTATTGCTGCTGTAGTTACTGAAGAAGAAGAAATTAATATGCAAGAAGTAAGTAATGAAGACTTACAAGAGTTTATTGAAAATCTTCCTATGGATGTTTTTAATGAAATGAGAAATTTTCTCCGAGGAATGCCCGTATTAATGCACGAGATGAAGTTCGATTGCTATCATTGCAAAGAGCCTCAAGTGGTTAACATTAATGGATACGAACATTTTTTCGGCTAAACCTTTCTCAGGAAAGTCTTGATAATTTTTACAGGACTAATTTTTTGTTAATGCAGGAACATCAATACAGTCTAACAGAGTTAGAAAATATGATGCCCTGGGAAAGGGAAGTTTATGTTAATATGTTAATAATGCATCTTAAAGATAAGGCCGAGAAGGCTAAAGATAGAGCAGCTAAAGGATATTAAAAGAAATGGCAGAGTTAGACGACAAGAAGTTAAAACAGTTAATAGATGAGGTTAAAGCCGTCGGCGATGCTGGCGGGGATATGGCCACCTCTAATGAATTAAAGAACCTTGAAGATGCGTTTAATAAAGAAACAGAAACATTAAAGCAAAATACAGAACAATTAAAGCAGGACGCCAAAGACAACAGGAAAATGAACGCTGGGCAAATCTTGTACGAAGCTGTAAAAAGTAGGGGCTCAAAGGCTAGAGATGAAAAAATAGGAAACACTCTAGAAACATTAGTTGCTGCTGATAAGACAGCATTAAAAAGAGATAAGGGCGGTAAAGCAGCTAGAGAACTTATACTCGAACAAAATAAACTAATATTAGAAGGTTTAAACAGAATCGAAGAAACATTAGCTAGTGGTGGTGGCACCGGTGGCGGAGGGGAAGGTCCTAATAAACCTGATAACCAGAAAAGTAAAGCTGAAAAAGATTTAGAAGACGCTGCTAAAAACACAAAAGAAATTACAGAAAAAAAGAAAAAACTACCTAAACTCAGCCCACAAGGTGATTTGTTTGCAGGTACAGATGATGCACCACCCGAACCAAAAGAAAGAATTAGACGAGAGAAAAAGAAAAAAGAAATATCAGATGCTGATAGAAAACTAGCTGATAAAACAACCGTAGGCCAAGGCGATGGCGCTGCTGGCACAGGTAGAAAATTAGATACTGAAGCTAAGCGTCGTGGCAAAGGGATGGACGATGAAGACTTTGCAAGACAATGGGAAAGAGATCAAGCAGCTTTAAAGAGAGAAGGTGGAGTTAAAGATGTAGGTGGACTTTCAAAAGATGTTAAAACAACAGGCAAAAGTTTAAATAAAAGAAAAATATCTGGCCAAGAACTTTCTAAAAATCAAGATATGTTTGATACAACAGGCAACCTTGTATTTAGTGAAAAAGAAGAATTAAGAATTGGCCAAACCAATTACAAGAGAGCAGGTGATTATGGATCAGGCACTGCAAGATTCCAAGATGTAGACACCGGCAAATTTGCAGTAACAGATCCTGTTAAAGCATTAGCAGAAGATGTAAGAATATCTCAGGGTGTAGTAGGAACAACAAGAAATAGATTTCAACATGACGCTTCTAAAGGAGCAGGAACACTAGCCAAAAACATCGGTGCAGACGCAGCAAACATACAAAAACAATTAGATGCAAACGACGAAGCTAAGAAAGACCTTAATGATGTAACAAGATTATTAGAGAAATTACAGTCCAGTGAGCTCGGAGATAAAGACAAAGCTAAAACAAGAGCTGAATTAGAAACAGCAGGAGAAAAACTTAAAATATCTGGAGGCGAAGGCCTACACGGACAGTTAGGAATGGATACTGTCATAAAACAAGCTACTGGCATGGAGGGTGGTATGCTTGGAAAAATTGGTTCAGGGCTTAAATCTTTTGGTGGTATAAATCAAGGAGTTTCATTAAAAGCAGCAAGTGGTGAAGATAGGTTCTCAATGGGAAGTGCCTCCGGAGGCATTTTCAATAAAACCCTTAACAAAGCAACCTCAGCTATGAACATCAGTAAATCTGGTTTCAAGTCAGGTCTTAAAGACTTCTTTACTGCAGACAGATGGTTTGGTAAAGCAGGCACCGGCGGTATGTCAAACAAGTCGATGTTCCAAGGCAAGAGACAATTTCAAGAAGAAGCACAAAGAGGCGCAGAAGTAGAAAGTCAAGGTGAAGCTCTTGGTAGAATGTATAGTTCGGAGACAGGTCTAGGGATTGCTGATGATAAAAAAGAAGGCAAAGATATATTAAAAGATGACGAAGGAAATGTTATCTTTGATGCAGCGGCTAAGAAAGAAGAGTGGAAGGATCAATATGTCCCAGAAAAACAAAGGACAATGGACGATGCTGAAATTCGAGCATCACAAGGAACAGACGCACAGCAAATACAAGCAGCTGACGATGCTAAAGAAGAGGCTGAGAAAGACACAAAGGAATCAAAAGACGCTGCTAAAGAAACAAGAAAAAAGACAAAGGAAAAAACAGATAAAAGAACTGGCCAATCAACAGAACCGTTAGCCCAAAAACAATTAGAAACATTAGAAGAAATGTTAGAGGTTCTACAAAAGATAGAATCTAACGGAGGCATGGGTGGCGGTAGTGGTGATGATGAAGGCGAAGAAGATGATGGTGGACGAAGAAGACGTCGTAACCGAGGCCGAGATAAAGACAAAGACAAGAAAGGCAAGAAAGGCAAACGAACAAGAAGCAGATCCAGAAGAGGCGGAAGAAGAGGCGGAAGAAGAGGCGGAATCAAGAGTCGTATGAGACTTGGTAGAATGCAAGGCAGAGGCCTGATGCGTAGCGCAATGACTCGAGGCTCTAGTATGATGAGTAGAGCGCCAGGTATGATGAGCAACATGGCATCCAGAGGTGGTGGCATGATGAGTAACATGGCATCCAGAGGTGGTGGTATGCTTGCCAGAGGTGGTGGTATGCTTGCCAGAGGAGCTGGTGCAGTAGGCAGTGGTTTAGGAAGTGTAGCTTCAGGAGCTGGAGGATTACTTAAAGGAGTTGGAAGTATAGCTAGTAAAGCGTTCTTACCTTTAACTGCAGCAGCTGGTGTAATAGGTGGTGTAAGACAAGCATTTAAAACAGATGAGTTTGGAGAAGAAGGAGAAGATCCTACCATGGGAATGCGAGGAGCTAGTGCAGTAGGTGGCCTAGTGTCTGGTTTAACCTTTGGAATGGTGGGCGATGAAGGAGCCGATAAAATATCTAAAGCTGTGTATGGTAAAACAGACATGGAAACAATGGAAGCTGTTAAAGAAAAAGATCCTGAACTTTATGCAAAAATGCAAACAAGATTAAAAGCAGGTGATGATTTATCCGATGTCATAAAAGATGAAGGAGAGAACATAAAAGAAGCGGGTGTAGATAACAGAGGATTATTTACTAAGGCCTTAGATGCCAGTCCTTTTGGAATGTTGAAGAGAGGGTTGACTGACTTAACCACAACAACCGATAGAGAAAGAGGCCTTGATGAGGCTCAAGAAGGTGGATTGTATCGTAAAAGAGGATTAATGGGCAAATCATCACTAGATAAGAGTAAACTAGCAGGTGCAACTGCTGAGCAACTTAAAGGTATTATAGATGACGACGATTTATCTAGTGAAGATATGATGGCCGTTAAAGAAGCACTCGTAGCTAAAAGAGAAGGTAAAGACGCTGCAAGTCTTGCAAGCGTTACAACACCAACAGCTGCTGCAGTAGGTAATATGACTGGAATATCAGGCGATGCCGCTGCCCTTGAAACTGAAAGTATAGGAGCTAAAACAGGTGCAATGATAGCAGCTGCTAATAAGATGGGTCCTGGAGCAGCAGCTGGGGCTCAAGGTGGTAAAGAAGATAAAGGTAAAATTATAGGAATGTTCAGTACGCCAGGTGTTAGAAATAATGATCATGTAGTCCATAGAATGATGGACCAGAGATTTTCTTAAAGAGCTTTAACTCTGTTCCTTAATCTTTTAGCCCTCGGTCCTACTTGATCCGCCCAACGACTATCCATCATTTCAATAGAAGCTGTTTTCCAATCACTATTATTAATTGCTTTAATAAACTTTTTAAATTTGCCTAGTCTAGGCCGTCCTAAATTAAACATCATATTAACAAGAACCTCTTGTAGTTCTCCTGGATAATCATTCCATTTATCTTTAAATAGCGCTTCACATTCTGATATTGATGTGTCTAAATCTTTTTCAAAAACTTCTCTAACTCTTTCCTCTGAAACCGGTGTCTCTAAACTTTGCTTATATTCT
>Ga0066866_10001106_pt1 | contig 11003 bp, 10 predicted proteins | sample ETN01SmetaG_3_FD_66435 | JGI IMG/M metagenome (GOLD analysis project Ga0066866, IMG submission 66435) | Marine microbial and viral communities from oxygen minimum zone, Eastern Pacific Ocean - ETNP2014F12-01SV263 | ecosystem: Environmental > Aquatic > Marine > Oceanic ...
GAAGAGGAAGAGGAAAGAATTGCTTCAGATGTGGGAGTCACTGAAGATAAAATAACTATTGCTGTAATCATCGCTGATCTGTCAGGACTTCGCGATATCGGCTACCCTCTTCCCGATGGTTTAACGAATGAAGCATTATCCGGTCGCATAGGAACCTATCTTGAGGATTGGAATGAAGCAGGTGGAATCAACGGCCGCACGTTTGAAATGGTTGAGATCACATGGAATCCACTAGATGCGGCGACAATGGAAAATGCGTGTACGGAAGCGACCCTCGATAATGAGGTGTTCCTTGTCGTGAATTCTTCGGGGTTTAATCCAGCGTATGTGCCATGTTTCACTGAAGACAATGACACAGTGTTCCTTCTAGGCGATAAGGCACCGCAATACATGTTTGATGCAGCCCCTGACAGGCTCTTTGGGTTCTTCCCACCTGGAGAAATAGCTGCGGTGCAAGCTGGGAGAATTTTTTTAACTGAAACCGATTTAGCCGTAGGTTCAAAGATCGGGATACTCGAGCCAAATAACCCAGCGGCCCAAGCGGCTTCCGTAGAAGTTAAAGACATGTTGGAAGATGCAGGCTTTGAAACAGTTACTATAACGATCAATACAGCATCTGGTGATAACGCCGCTTCTAATGCAGAAGCAGCAGCATCAGTATCTCAATTCAACGCCGAAGGCGTTTCGGAAGTATTCGTTTTGTTAGGTTTCATCCAAACAGATGGTTTCTTCGGGGAAATTGAAGCCCTTGATGTTTCTTGGGGTAGAACGCTGGTTGATGTCGCACCAGGTATGTGTACCCAATTTGGTGCGAGCCGAACAAATCCAGCTGCCGAAGGCTCATCCTGTGTGACATCAACTGATGCATACAGTCTTCTAGAAGGGGGCCTTCGTGAAGATCGCCCATTTGAAGCTCAATGCCGTGAGGAATGGTTAAACCATTTCCCAGTCTTTGAAGGGAGAAGCGATAGAGGTGTTCCATCCGGCGAAGTTGGTTTAGAAACCGCCGACGGGGAACTTCTAAATTCCGATTATGCTTACGCCGATTGCAATATCGTAAATGCAATGAAGCATGCATTTGAGAATGCTGGGGTTAACCCCACTCGCGACTCTTTCGCTGCTGCGCTAAAGACATACTCTGGGTTTGCCGCCACAATGTCCAACGGAGAAGGGGCGTTCGGACCAGACAAAAATTATTACTCGACGCAAATGTGGCAAGTAGAATTCAGAGTGGTCTCTAAGGACACTCCCCGAGGTGATGATGGCAAATTCAACGGCTGCCCCGCACCTACGAATTGTTGGATTCCAGTTACTGGAACATGGTTCAACATCGAGTGAGTAAACACAGCGAAATATTTTCGACAGGTTACAGGAACCCTTTTCTTGCTGACAGTGAGAATCCCATCGCCCATGGACGATGCGATCAACAAGACAACACGCCTATCTCGGGCCCCCGCCCAAATGGCGGCAAACGGTTGTCAGAAGACGAACTGGTTCATACATGGATCGGGCCCGGCCATTTCGGGGGACTTATCTCCAGTCCATACCCTGACGGCAAAAGAGTGATTTGGAGTAACGGCCGAGAACAGATAGTCAAATTGGATTACGACACGCTCGAGTTATTAGCAACATTTGATGTTGATGAAGTCACTAGCCGAACGCAACTCGAAGAGGACATATCAGGACTAGATGAATTAACCGGTGATGCAGCTGTTGGCCATGCTGCCAACATGGCGATGCGGTATCTTACTGGATTAGATGGCGTCTACTCACTTTTGGATAACGAAGGAACGCTTTTCCTCGGTAGGAAAGAAGAAGTAGTGGCATTCTGCGACGCTGTTCCAGGAGATCGAACTTCACCGATCATTGAGAAAGCTAGATGGGAAAAACCTGCAAATATCGATGGCTATTTTGTGGGTATTAATATCACTCACGATGGCCGTTTGGTCTTATCAACCGATCACGGATGGATAATTTGCCTTGAAAGAGATTTCAGTAAATACACGACGCTACTCCTACCAGAAGCCGAAAACGAAGCTGCAGAACACTGCGCCCGCATGGAAGAAGAACGGGGAAATACCGGGTACGGATGGCTGCGAACTAGCTTATGCACTGACGATAGAGGCGGAATTTACACAAGTTCGGTAGATCACACCCATAAGGTTGTGTGGACAGGAGAAAGGCTTTCACTCGACGAAGCAGACGGCGCTTGGATTGCGGAATACCGTAACGGCACAGGCAAGGGTTCAGGCACCACACCGTGCCTTATGGGATTCGGTGACGAAGAAGACAAATTTGTTGTTATCGGAGATGGCGATGATGTCGTAAACATCACTCTTTTTTGGCGAGATCAAATTCCAGAAGACTGGGAGAGATTGCCAGGCGCGCCGTCTCGAAGAATAGCGGGTTTGGGACCAGCGAACATGGGTGACTCTAACCTTAAAGAAATCCAAACTGAGCAGTCCATAACCGTCTCGGGTTATGGCGCCATGACAGTAAATAACCACCCTGCATCAACTCCTGAGTATCTTCCCGAACGCGGAGCCCGAATGCTGTGTTTTTTTCTGGGTAACGACCCAAAATACACTCCGTTTGGCATGCACAAATTTGAATGGGACCCTACGACTCGTTCTTTCAATGAAGCTTGGGTTGCTCTTGATGTCAGTTCACCTAATTCAGTTCCTTTCGTAAGCCAAGCAGAGGACCTGGTTTACACTTGTGGAGTTCGCGAAGAGAATTGGTCTATTGAAGCCATTGACTGGTCAACAGGTCAATCAATTGGGTACTGGATTATGGGAGGATCCCAGTTCAACACTTTGGGCGCAGGTATCACAATTGATGATGATGGTCGGATCATCTGCGGATCAATCTTTGGGAAAACCCGACTCCTGCTATAAAAGATAACAAAACCCTGAAGATATTAGAGGATTTAGGATTGCTTACTATGTTGTGTTATCCCGTTTGGTTTCTGAGAAGGGAACAGGATAGTGTTGTGATGGCTCCAGAGATGATGATTGCCCATAAAGACCACTTATGCGTAGCGACCGTTCCGATTTTTCCTGATTCTAGGATAGAAGCAACAACTGCTGAGCCTAGGGAACCTCCAACCCTGTAGGAAGTCTGCAAAATCGCTGTTCCAGTTCCGACAAGATGAGGCTCAAGTTCTTTCGTTCCAACTGCCGTGGTGTTGGAGAGAATAGTAGCCATCCCAATACCGGCCGCTATCAGTGCTGGGATCATAGCCAGTACCGATGGTGAATTTCCTGCTGTTAGATTCATAGCAAGAAATCCCAAAGTAAAGATCAAAGCTCCAGTTGCCATCACACCTCTGAAACCATTCTTGTCCGCAAATCGACCCGCTGGTTTCGCGATAAAAACCATGGTGCCTGGCATGATTGTCAATAAAAGACCGGTTTTTATAAGGCTGTAATCCCAAACATCAATTGCGTAACTAAGTAGGGCTAACCACATCCCAAAGAACATTAAAGATGAGATAAAGCCGATAATAATGCTAAGAACGAATGCATTATTTGTGAACAGGTGCAAAGGAAGAACAGGAGCGGTATGTGTTTTTGATCTTCTTACAACCAGTGTTACAAGAAGGAAGCCTCCTATAAAGGCACAAATTGTTTGTGGACTTGCCCATCCCCAATCGTTTCCTTCTAAAAGCGCGAAGACAAATAAGGAAATTCCAAACATTGCCGCAAGGGTCCCCAAATAGTCTATTTGGGATTTTGTCATAGAGCGATGGTCGCTATTCCAAGATGGAAACCCTAAATAGATGACAAGGGTACTGATCGGGACGACTGAAAGGAATAGAATCCTCCATGAGGCGTATTCAACAAAAATTGAAGACAGGACTGGACCTGTTACTCCTGCCGTTGCTGTCCAAAATGCCCATCTTCCCATGGCCGTAGCGAGCTGACCTTCGTTGGTTTCTCGGACAATGATCGCTATAGAACTTACCCCAAGTCCAGCCAAGGCCGCTGCTTGCAAACCCCGTCCGATTATCAGGAAGGCAAGGTTGGGAGAAATAGCGCTCAACAACGAACCAACGACAGATGCTCCTGCTGAACTGATCATGATTCTGTTATGACCGTAACGGTCCGCGAGGTGCCCGGCTTGCAGCAATATAGCTGCGCTAACTATTCCCACTATTGTCAATATCCAAGTCGTAGAAGCTGTATCCCCATTTCCCAGAGATGAGCGTATGGCGGGAAAGAGGATAAACGTACTAGTTGAGTCGAAACCAGCAATGAAACCGCATAGCAAAGCCGCCCATAGCAACCGATTCTGCTTTTCCTTAAACTTCTCCATAGAGAATCCGGTCCACAAGCGCACCCCTGAACACTAGAGGCATAAAAAAAAGATTACAAAAGATAGTAGAGCACCGGATCATGGTTCTAAACGCTTAGAGTTATCAGCTAAGCCTCGTTGTTTCTAAGTGTCCGGTGCCACTGCGATGTTCCCGAGATTACAACTCAGTAGTAACAGTAAAACCCGCCGAGATTATTGCTTGAGGGTTTTAACTGTGCGCTTCTACACCTCAGCATCGTTGGATTTGAAGTATGAATTAATTCCCAAAGTGATAATCACTATTGCCATTCCTACTCCTTGAAAAGCTGAAACTGATTGGGACAATATCCAATAGGCAAGGAGTGTAGATACTACGGGAACGATGAGTTGAAAGACAGCGATAAGATTTAAAGGGGCTTTCCCCTGTGAATAATTCAGGAGGAAATGTCCAACTCCTGGAATAAGCGCTACCAGCAGAATTCTCCCCAAGTCAGCGTTGCTTTGGGCAATAATGCTCGCCTGAGTTGAAAGGACCAAAGGGATCAGGACAAGTCCCCCCCACGCAAAAACTCCAGCCATGAACTCAACTAAGGGGACAGTGAGGAGTGTTTTTTTTGCGAAAATAAAGTATCCGGCAGATATATTGACAGCCAACACAGCGAGCAAATCTCCTTTGAAATCTCCTGTTCCGCTACTACTTCCTGAAGCTACTATCAACATTGCTCCGCAAACAGCAATTATAGAAACGAGAACATGTCGTAACGTAATTCTTTCTTTAAATATAAAAAATGCTGCGAGGGTAAGGGGAATAGGAAGAAGAATGGTTATTAATGTTGCGTTTAGAATGCTAGTAATTTTCGCGGCCCAGAAAAAGAGTCCCATGCTGCTACCAAAACAGATTCCTGCTGGAGCTGCTGATAGGAAGCGTTTAAATGAAAGATCTTTCCTTATCAAGATGAACACTGCGAGTACAACGAAAGCTATCCAACATCTCCAAAAAGCCATTGCGAGTCCATGAAGATTCGAATCAGCTACTACCACCGGCGAAATAGCTGTCATTATATAACCAAGCGCACAAGCGATAAGCCCAGTTCTATACATCCCTGTGTCAGGGCTCTTTGCCGACTGCGTTATCTCTGACATGCCCATAGCTTAGGGCAGAATTGTGTTTGCGCTTAGTGGACTGTGTTTGTTATACGAGCCTAAGCGCTACGTATTTACAGGGGTTTAAGATATGGCATTAAAGTAATCACATGGTTAAAGGTCAACTGGTTCCGCTTTCTGCACATCATGTGAAAGCTTTAGAGGTGTTTCTGCGAGAATTTGAGGAATCTGGAGATGAATTACATGGCTATTTCTTTAACCGGTCCACCAATATCAAAAAAGTTATTTCAACACTTGAAGCATGGGAAAGAGGAGATGAACTCGTAGATGGTTGGGTTCCAAATTCAACTTGGTTTTGGGAAAATGATGGAGTCTTGCAGGGTGTGATTAATGTTCGCCATCACCTCACTGCTTGGCTTGAAGGAAATGGAGGGCACATAGGTTATTCGGTCGCACCATCACAACGTCAACAGGGTGTAGCGACATCAATGCTTAGATCAGCGCTCACCAAATGCAAAGAATTAGAGATTCCTAAGGCTATGTTGATTTGCGATTCAGATAATGCAGGGTCGATTAAAGCTATTGAAGCAAATAACGGGGTTCTTGAAAGAGAAGAGAATGGTCAACGCTGGTACTGGATAGAACTTTAAACAGCTTTCGAGCGGCTCAGTAGCGGGTTAAATCGTACTCGATCTGGGATCTCGGTAGCGCCTGGCACGCCACGTTCAATCATAAAGAGACGCAGTGTTTCCATAGCTTTAGGTTCATCCCAATGAGGAATGGTCGGATACATATGATGGATGACGTGAGTTTGCATCGAATGGCAGAGAAATCGCGGCAATGGAATAGTCCAGAAGCGTGTGTCAGCATAACGCCCGGTTTGTGTACCAGGTCGATGTGGCTCCCACGCGAAGTAAACGTAAATGTAAGAGAGCCCAATCTTTGATGGAAGCCACCACGCTAACAAAGTCTCCAATGGGAATAGGACAACCATCACTAACTGTGTCAAAGATAGCAATTTCGCAATTGGAATACCTCGCATTATGGACTCAGCAAATTCCGGGTCACGTTCTATATGGGTTTGGAGAACTTTTACATCACGACGGTGTACCGCTGCCGCTGGCGTCCACCAATGGTCAGCTCCACTTTGGTAGTCCACATCCAATTCAGGGTCGTTTGTGTGAGCATGATGTTTCATATGTGTGGCACGTAGCACCTCATGTGATTGTTTCAACCCCAGCAATGAGATCTGCCCGACGAAGAAATCAATCCACTGCCACCGGTCCTGACGGCCCGATAGGTTACCGTGCTGGCCTTCATGCGATGGCAGATAGGCCATGCTCATACATACTGTGGCAACTATGAAGCCTAACCATATCGGAACGACTCCGGTAATTGTTAAAACTAAAGTGGTGACCCATAGCATGGATTGGCCGATACCGATAATGATCATTTCCCACTGGATTCTCCCCATAAAAGTACGTGCCAAAGCACGCTCTGCCTGAGGGGATAGATCAATGGTGGTTTCGTTGGCGGTCATAGCCAATACCCCCTGATATGAGCGGCGAACCCACTGGCAAGGCCAATCGCGAATGAGGCGATGAGCAAGACCGCATTATTCGCATTTGGCCAAATCCGCTGACTGATAGCAAAGAGAACACAGCCCCAGAAGACCAGTCCAAACCAAATCTTTCCCCAAGTCTCTGAATGTTGAATTAAGTCACCTGTTATCCGAGCCAGACCGGTCGGCGGGGTTTGCGTGTTTTGTTGCTCCATCATCCAAGATTATCTAGGAAAGAGGACATCAGCAATTAGCACGTTCTTGCAATGGGCTACATGAAGTACAAGTTCCGATCAAATCAAGTCGGTGGCTCTCAACAATAAAGTCAAACTGTTCAGCAACCTGTTGAAGTGAAACCTCTAAAGCCTTCTCAACATTGTCTGACAAATGAAAGTCAAGAATTTCTCCACAATATGAACAAATGACATGGTGGTGGTGGTCAGTAAATTGTTCGGCTAGTTCATACCGTGCATGGTCATCGTTTGTGATAATTCGAACTACCGACCCTGCTTCTTCTAACACAGCGAGATTACGGTAAACACTTGATTGGGCAAGTTCATTGTCAACTTCCAAGATCTGACTAGTAGTGAGTGGCTTTTTGGATAATTGGAGAATAGAAATTAAGCGACGACGATTGCTTGAGTAACGCTGACCGATTGATTGAAGTTGTGATGCTACAGACTGGTCTAAATCTATTTCTCTAGCATTGCTCATTTCACTATATTACTTTACAAAAGTCAGAAAGATCTTATTCCTTCTTCAACATGTGCTGACCCATGGGTGTGATGGGGGTCGTCAAGGAATATTTTTGAACCAACACGTATGTTGTCTTTCCCGAATGTAGTACGTAAGTTTGTTTCTGTTAATACTTCATCTGGAGCACCTACGCAGCATGGGCAATTATTCAACAATAGGACTTGATCTGCACGACTTGCGTCACTGAGATTATGGGTAGTGATCACTACCGTGCGTCCAATCGCTACTTCTTCAGCGATTATCTCAAGGATGATGTCCCGAGAAATAATATCAAGCCCGTTGATTGGTTCATCTAACAGCAATACATCGCTTTCTTGTGCTAAGCCCTGCGCAACCAGAGTTCGCTGACGTTCCCCACCTGAGATCTCATGTAATTGCTTTTTAGCAAAATTGGTAAGGTTGAGGCGATCGAGCGCGTTATCAATAACGTTATGGTCATCGGGTCGGAAACGTCTAAATAGTCCTCGAGTGGCAAAACGGGAAAGTGACACGACATCGCGAACACTGATTGGGAGAGAGCTATCTACATCTGTTGACTGCATGACGAAGGAAGGGGATGGGCCAGCAATCTCAATTTCTCCTGAATGCACTTCAACTGTTCCTGCTAAAGCTTTTAGCAGGGCGGATTTGCCTGCTCCATTAGGTCCAATGACAGATAGTAGCGAGCCTGAAGGAACTTCGAGATTTACATCGGTTAAAGCAACGGTACTTCCGTATCGAACTTCCAGGTTGCTAGTCGTTATGGAGTTAGGGCAAGTTTTCATAATGATTGCTCAAAATAAATCGCTTTAATGTGGCACATTGGAGTCCTTCATATGATAATGGGAATCATTCTTATTATATGGAGGATTCCAATGTTTCTCAAATCATCTAACAGGTTGATCTTAACTATTACCGCTTTTCTAACTGTTGTTTCTCTAGCGCTCACAGGATGTAGCGATGATAACTCTTCAGAGTCATCCTCATCTGAAGAGCGACCAGTGATTGTAGTAACAACTAATATTCTTGGAGACGTTGTTGCGAATGTCGTGGGCGATAATTTTGATGTCGAGGTAATAATGCCTTCAGGCGCTGACCCACACGACTTTCAAGCTTCAGCAAAACAAGTCGCCAAAATCATGAGCGCAGATCTTTTAGTAGTGAATGGTGCGAACTTTGAAGAAGGCATGGCTGATGTGATTGAAGCCGCTGAGTCAGATGGAGTGATGATTCTTGAAACTATTAGTTTCGTTACTCAACTAGACGGTGATCATGAAGGCGATGACGATCACGATGATCATGAAGGCGATGACGATCACGATGATCATGAAGGCGATGACGATCACGATGATCATGAAGGCGATGACGATCACGATGATCATGAAGGCCATGACCATGGGGGTATTGACCCGCATTTCTTTACTGACCCATCACGTATGGCTCAGGTCGTAGAAGGACTGTCGAAATTCCTAGTCGCTAATTTCCCTGAAATCGGAGAGGATTCTCTAGAATCCACTGCAAATAGCTATAAAAAACAACTTGAGAATCTAGATGCTGAAGTAGAGCGAACTCTTTTCGCAATACCACCTGATTCAAGAGTACTGGTGACAAATCACGCAGTCTTTGAATACTTTGCTGAGCGATACGAATTCAAAGTCATTGGTTCAATTATTCCAGCCACTTCCACACTTTCTAGCGCTAGCGCTCAGCAAATCGCTAGTCTTGCCGATGCCATACGGTCCAACCAGGTAACTGCTATTTTCGCTGATGCTTCGTCTTCTGACAGCCTTGCTAAAGCTCTGGCAGGTGAAGTAGACGGTGTGAAAATCGTTAGCCTTTTCACAGAATCTTTAGGTTCTACGAATTCTTCGGGACCAACGTATATTGATATGGTTCGAAGTAATAGTGAGGCAATAGCTAGTGCACTTCTAGGCTAAGAGGGTACTTTTATGAGTTTCCTTATTGATGCCTTTGAGCCAGCGTTCATGCAACGGGCACTTATTGGTGGGCTAATAGCTGTAGTAGCAACGTCTCTTGTCGGTACTTGGATTGTGTTACGCGGTTTAGCTTTCCTTGGAGATGCGCTGGCGCATGGGGTGATCCCAGGAGTTGCTTTAGCGGTTCTCTGGGGATTTAATCCAGCGATAGGAGCATTTGTTTCGGCGATTATTATGAGCGGACTTGTGACACTGGTTTCGAATCGAACACCTGTCCGTGATGACACTGCTATAGGGTTGCTGTTCGTTGGGATGCTTTCATTAGGGGTAGTGATCATATCAAAAGCGGGGTCTTTCAAAACTGACGTTGCTGTAGTTCTATTTGGGGATGCTCTTGGAATCACTACTGGAGATATTCAGAGTCAGATTATCTATACAAGTATCGTTGCGGTTATCACTTTGCTCTTATACAGACCATTTCTCGCTCTGACCTTTAATGAAATGAAAGCTCAAACATTAGGTATGTACCCGAAATTGAGTCAGGCAGCATTATTAGGGCTTTTATCTTTAAGTATTGTTGCTAGTTTCCAAACGGTTGGGACGCTACTAGTCTTTGGCTTACTGGTTGCCCCTCCTGCGACTGCGTCGCTATTAGTAAAAAAAGTCCCTCAAATAATGGTCGTATCGATGCTGCTAGGCGCTGTTGCTGTAGTCGCAGGTCTCGTCGTAAGTTTTCACTATGGCACAGCAGGTGGAGCTACGATGGCTGGATTTAGTGTCCTGCAATTTTTCATAGTTCTAGCGGGCCATGCGGGGTTTAACTTTATACGTAATTTCAAGTCTTAGGGGGAGTTCTAAATAGTACTGTTAAAAGAGCAACTCGGGATTTAGTTTTCTGAACTGAACTGCCTCACACTAATGTCTAATTATGAAAAGGTTTTTTACGGTTAACTGCACTTTTCATTTACAAAATCCCACTCACCAGCGGGAGGACATAAACACATCCCGAATTCTTCATATCTTGAACCTGCAGGGGATTCAAAATACAAATCTTCACAAGCGATTTTTGTTTAGTACGCTTGGAATCATATGCACATAACAATCGACGGTCTAGCAAAAGAAGGAGATGGTGTAGGCCGATTCCCTGACGGAAGAGCAATTTTTGTTCGTGGTGCATTACTGGGTGAAAAAGTTGACGTTGTCACGACAGAAGAAAAAACGAAATTCCTTCGCGGAAACGCCGTATCAGTTATAGAGCCACACGAAAATCGAATAAAACCTTTTTGTAGTCACGTTCAAGATGGTTGCGGAGGGTGCAACCTCCAACATGCAGATGGGGAACTTCAAAAGCAAATAAAACTTCGTATTAC
>Ga0066866_10001123_pt1 | contig 10932 bp, 10 predicted proteins | sample ETN01SmetaG_3_FD_66435 | JGI IMG/M metagenome (GOLD analysis project Ga0066866, IMG submission 66435) | Marine microbial and viral communities from oxygen minimum zone, Eastern Pacific Ocean - ETNP2014F12-01SV263 | ecosystem: Environmental > Aquatic > Marine > Oceanic ...
GATGAAAGCTTCGGAATTACCCCAGGGGCTTTTCGGGCAGGAGTTGGGCATGACGATTTCCAGGGAGAGCATTACCGAAATCTTGAAAGCTCCTGACGGAAGCAGACTTTTTGGTTTTAATCCGACACACCCGGAATTTCCCCTTGAAATTTTTAGTCGCCATTACCTTCAAATCACCCCTCTCACCGGCAAAATCATTTCCATCTGGGGTACGAGTAAACATTTGAAAGGAGAGGAATGCGAAGAGGCTCAAAAGATGCTGGTGATCATGATCCGTCACACCTTCCCATTGGATGAAACGGCTCGGCAATTTCACCGGGGTCTGGTGAAAGGAAACCGGGTGATGGCGGCTGCCTGTATGGGGATTGAAAAGAACCTGTTGGTTTTTAGTCTGACCAATATGGATCTACTCCAAACGTCAAACCAGGAGCGGAAGGAAATCCTCAAGCAAAGACGACAACGATTTCGAAAAACGAACCGTTGAAAAATTAAATCGGAACTGGTTCCTGGTGCATTTCCAGGTGAAGCCCTTTACCGGTATAGGGATGCCGAAGGGCAACTTCCTCATTCAGTTCAACTCCGAGCCCAGGTTCTGATGGCGGAATGACATATCCCTCCTCCCACTGAATGGGTTTCTTTAAAATTTCTGCATGAAACCCACCCCAGTGTTCAATGCCTTCTTGGATCAGAAAGTTGGGACTGCAGGCATCAAGGTGAATGTTGGCCGCACCTTCAATGGGACCACAATAAAGATGAGGAGCAATAAGGGCATAATGCGCTTCAGCCATACCTGCAATTTTTTTCGCCTCGAGCAACCCTCCGACTCGACCCAGTGCCATCTGCAGGATTCCCGCAGCTTGTTTTTGAAGCACTTGTGCAAATTCATATTTAGTTGCAAGACGTTCCCCAGTGGCAACCGGGATTGATGTTGCCTGGGCTACTTTTTTCATGGCCTCCAGGTTTTCCGGAGGAACCGGTTCTTCGAACCAGAGCGGATCGTAGGGTTCAATCTTCTTCGCAAGCCGGATCGCACTTTCTGCAGTCATCTGTCCATGGGTGCCAAAAAGCAGGTCACAACGGCTTCCAACGGCGTCCCTGATCTGACGAACAAACCGTTCAGCTCGGTCCATGGATTCCAGCGAAAGCATTCTGGGATCATAAACCGAATAGGGTCCAACCGGATCGAACTTCAATGCCGTAAAACCCTGGGTGGCGTATTTTGCTGCGGCTTCTGCAGCAAGGTCTGGATCAGTATAAACATTCTTTTCTTCAGCATTTTCTGGGTAATTGTATAGCCGGTCCTGATGAGAGGTTTCCGGATAAAGGTAGGTGTATGTCCTAAGCCTTGGATGGATCAATCCACCTAGAAGTTCATAGACTGGTTTTCCCAGTTCCTTACCGTTGATGTCCCAGCAGGCGGTTTCGATTCCACTTAGGATGCCCATCAACGAAAGATCCGAACGTTGGCTGTAGCCGCTTGAATAGACTCGACGCCATAACTGTTCAATGTGGAATGGGTCATTGCCAATGACAAATCGTTCACAGATGTCTGCGATCATCTTCTCAACTACCTTCGGATGAAAAGGTAGGGAATAGACTTCGCCGATGCCTTCCAAACTGGAATCGGTGATCAGTTTCACAAAAATCCAATAGGCCCCACCGTATTGTGGCGGAGGATTCTCAACCACAAAAATGCGGTAATCCCTGATTTTCATTTTTGAGTAACGGCGTTTGGGGAGATAACAGTAGAGGAAACTATACTTGGGTGTTGTTCATAAAAAAAATCAATGTTCATGAATGACGTACTCTCTCAAGTCTTCAAGATAAGCACTTATAAATTCGATGTTCAAATCACCTTCCAAAGGAATTTCTCCGTTTTGCTTGATCATTTTGGAATCATCATTCATCAGACGACTGACTTCGAAACGGATTTCACCTGGTTCAAAAAGGATTTGCAACTGACATGCGTTTACAAGATCCGCCTTGACCGGTGTTTGATCATGGATTGTCCAGATATCATCCCTTTTGTCGTAAGAAACCGTTGGTGAGATCCCTCTGGTGCAGATTTCCCGTAAAACCTGCAAAAAACGGATCAGGTAGTCTTTATGATTGCTCATGTTTCAGTATGCAACTTTAGAGTTCTGAATTCTGGATGTTCACACTATCAAAATGTATAGCCTCCCTGGAGTCCAAGAGAAAACCCGCTTCCGATTATTAGTTCTGCACCTGTGAAATAGGATCCAAAACGCATCGAATAAGGGACTGTAGCCTGGAACCCGAGATTTGGTCCATATCGCAGTTGAGGCAGGAATTCTCCAATCCCCTCAAACTCAAAATGATACCCGCCGATGAGGAAAAGATCACCAAAGGCTGGCGTTCCGTCAAGTTGGTAAAGTCCGCCGCCTAAGGCGATACGGTTCTCCATTAGGTACTGGTAATAAACATTTAGAACCCGGCTGTTGCTGCTGAAAATTCCGACCGGTCCGAATTCGAGGTGAACGGAATCTGTTCCTGTTCCATCAAAAAACAAGCCAGATTTCTGGGAAGCTTTTCTTTTATGGTAATTTGCAGGTTGTTCAGGTTTTTTTCCTTCGCAAACCCATTCGACATATTTTCCTGCAGTTTCTGTTGAGACCATATTCTCCACATCCATGATTTCGTCATAACTACATCCGATTCGGGCTTCTACAGATTTTGGGAAAGACATCAAACAAAAGAAACCCATCAGAAAGAAGACTGGAAAAGATAATCCTAAACGAAAGGTTTTTTTATGCTTCAAAAGATCAAGCATATCAACTTGAAGAAATATGTTGTTTGTTAAAAACAAGACTGAAACACCGGATTCATCAGGCAGAAGCATGCGAGCTTCAAGCCAAAACTGCTGGTTTTTGTCATGGAAGAAATCATTTCTCCTCAAAGAGGTGGAGCCTCTTTTGACAAATAAAAGATAATAACTGTGGTTTTGTATCTAGAAGGAAATGATATAGAGCTTGTTTTATTGCCCTACAGCTTCGTCCCTCAGGGCTTCTCGGAGGAGGGGGATGATGCATCCGCTGTATTCGACTTCTCCTGAAGGAACTTTGGTGTTGCAAAGCATTGCACCGGAAAGTTCGGCCCTAGAAAGATCAGCACCCCTTAGGTTGGCTGATTGTAGATTGGTTCCTTTTAAATTGGCACCTTTGAGATTTGAAAGACCTAGGTCGGAAACGCTTAGGTTAGCATTTTCCAGATCAGCGCCTTCGAGTGTTGCACCCAGTAGATTTGCGGCACGCAGGTCTGAGGAACGGAGATTGGCCACTCCAAGTTCTGCCATGCTCAAGTCTGCACCATTCAGGAAGCAACCTTCGAGATCGGCGCCGCGTAAATTCGCTCCCCGCAGATTCGCTCCTTCCAGATGGGCTCCGCGGAGGCTAGCCCCGCTTAAATCTGCCCCCTGAAGATTGGCCTCTTGAAGTTCTGCCTGATTCAACTGGCTTCCCGAAAGTATTACGTTGTGCAGGAGTGCCTTGCGTAGATCATGTTTATTGAGATTGCATTTGATGCATTCCCTTTTGATTAAAAGACGGTTCTGCAAATCCAAATCTGATGCTTGAAGTGAGGATGAACCTGTAAGCATCATGAAAAATAGGAACCAAGAATTGATAGATTTGTACATGCTTCAACTTATTTTTTGTTACAACTTAATTCTTCCCTTATAAAAGGGCCAGAGTGTTTTTAAATGTTTAAGTAATTTATACTGCCACCGGGGATTGATTTTTTCTAAGTAAAATTTTGGTGGCTTGCCAAGATATCTGATCAAAGTAAAAGAGCTCTCTGTCGTTTCAGATGGAGACATACAAATCATGAACGTGATAGCTTTCAAAATCAATTTCGATTCGAATGGATTCCTATTCCACCCAGACATAGCTAGGATTGTTGATTCTCTGGGGCAGTGATCTTTGGAGATGGAGTATAAAACATAAGGATCATTTCCCGTGATTTAATCTGATTTTTCTGTCATATTAAAATGTTTATCTCATGTCCTGAAAACGACTCTAGCAATTTAGCATGGCAAAAAAAGGGAAAACAAAAAAATCTGGCATGGAAAAACGCCGACACGACAAGCGTCATCGGAAGATGGTGAAGCGAAAAAAACTGATGAGCCATCGCAGCCCAGCCCAGATCACTTCTCCTCACCAACTAGAAAAGCTTTTAAAAACCCTCCCGAATCTTGCGTTCGACCCAATGCTTCAGGACCTTTATCTGGACGAGAAGATGATGCAGGAATTAATCGATCAAGGTCTGGAGGAACCTCAGATTTTGAGCCGCCTGCTTACTCCAGAGTTTTTGGAGGAACTAGGACGACGACTGGAGGATGTAGAGGATTCAGCCGTTCCCCAGTCCCCCAAAGCTCTCCTGGCCAAGGCATCACGGCATCAGCTTGAGCATAGTGAAGAGATTCCTCATCTTTCCAATCCGCTTTTGTTCGCATTTTTCCTGAAAACACGCGCAATGGTTGAGGGGAACCCGATGAAACTGGCAGATCTGGCAAGTGCAATTAGAGATTTTGAAGAACGAAATGCGGACTGGATCGCTGAAGCATCTGAAAACCCGGAATTACTGAAAAACGAGGTTGAAGAGGAAATTGAAACTCCCAAGGAAGATTTGGAACCTGCAGTGTTCTCCGATGAGATCATGCAGGATCTTGAAAAAGACCTTGAGGGTCTTTCACAACAACGCGCCGACAGGATGCGTGAAGATCTGGAACTTTTCCTTGAAGATTTTGGCCCCCCTCCATTAGAGCAGTGGACTTCGTCGATGGTGGACCAATTTTTCCTGGAATGGTTTGTTGAGCATGCCAATCCTACGGATGAGGACAGGCTCAGTATGCGGGAAACAATGTTGCATCTCTTTAAGTTCCTGCGAGTAAGGAAGATGCTTGGGGAAGATTTTTCCCCGGGCAGTTTGCAGGAATCAGAACCGACTTCACCGGAGTCGCAAAGAACGGTTGCCTGAAACTCCGGTCCTTTTGGTTTTCACTCCAGCCAAAGAGGCATATATGTCATCCATTCATTCAATGATCCTAAATTACAGAAAGTCTAGCCGCAGTGTGAATGCGACACTTATATTGTTAATGCTAAATTTTTTGATTTTCAGTGGATGCGGAAAAAGTCCTGAACCACGGAAAAGGCAGGGGACTTTGGACACCCCCGCACACCATGCTTTACGAGGTCAGGACCTTTTGCAGCAGAAGCGCTGGAATGCAGCAGAAAAGCAATTCGATTCGGCGCTTGAACTCGATCCTGAATTTGCTCCGGCCCTTTCTGGAAAATCCCTGGTCAAAGCTCATCAGTCCAATCAACCGGGACGCAAATCAGAACGTGTCGAAGCACTTCGTGAAGAATCCAAGGATTATTTGGAAAAAGCAGTGAACTTAGCAGAAACTCCAGAACACCAGATGCGCATCCGCATTGACGCAATAAGGGTCGAGACCCAGTTAAAGGATGATGATTGGCTTGAACAAACCAGGGATCATTACGGAGAAGCGCTGGAGTTAGTGGAAGACCAGCCAAGCCTGCGAAAACGTTTGTCCGAGGTGAACTTCTACATGGGTGAAGCGTTTCTTGCTGCCAGGGCTTTTTCCGATGCATCGGGACATTATGCAAGGGTGTTAGAACTCAATCAGGGTTTTACCCGGGAAGCAGACCGTCAACATGCGCTCGTCCAGAAAATCGTTCGTGCCCAGCCTGGAAGTCCATATGCAAGGGAAGTGTCGCTGGTTTCAGAGATTTCTCGTGCAGACCTCTCGGCGCTGTTGATTGAAGAATTCCAATTGGAAAGCCTTTACCAGCGGGGAGTCAAGAAGGACGCTTCAGGGAAAAAATTCAAATCCCCAGTGAAAAAATTTGAAACGACCCAAACCAACAAGTTGGCTGATGCTACCGACATCGAAGATCACCCACTGCGTGAGGACATCGAACTCGTCCTCCAACTCAAAGTCCGGGGGCTGGAAGCCAATCCACAGCATCTGTTTTTTCCCAATCGACGGATCACACGTGCCGAATATGCGATGATGCTCGAGGACATCCTGATCAAGGTCACTCAGGATAAAGGTCTTTCCACAAGGTTCCTTGGTGACCGTTCACCATGGTCAGATGTGCGCAGTGATGCCTATTATTATAACGCTGCAAGAACCCTGACTTCTCGTGGGATTCTTGAAGTGCGTAACTCGATCAGGGGAGAGTTTGGTCCAGATGATCCTGTTCATGGAGCCGATGTCTTGCTCAGCCTTCGCCTGCTGAAGGATGAACTGAAGAGCTATGTCCGCGGTTCCTGAATCCCTTTCTTTTGAAAAGCCTGAGCACCTTCTGGTGCTGGATGATGAGAAAAGCATCCGCTGGGTTCTCGAAAAGACGCTTTCTCAGTCTGGCTATCAGGTTCACCTCGCCTCTGATGCAAGTGAAGCCCACGAACTTCTGAAAAAACATCCTGTCAGGTTGGCACTTGTCGACATCAATCTTCCAGATCAGGACGGGCTCAGTTTCACTAAAAATATTGCAGAAAAGTATCCCAATCTGATGACCATTGTGATGACGGGTCAAGGGACGATGTTCAACACCATTGAAGCCATGAAAGCTGGAGCTTTCGAATTTGTGACGAAACCCTTTGACATTCTTCAAATTGAAGAACTGGTATGTCAGGCCCTCAAGATACGTCACACAGAAAAGGATGAAAATTCTGAGCGGCAGGGGAGTACGGAGGAACTTTTGGTGGGACAGGGCCCTGCTATGAGAGATCTGTTCAAGTCCATCGGCAGGGTTGCTTCGACAGAATTGACGGTCCTCATTCAGGGGGAAAGCGGGACTGGTAAAGAACTGATAGCTCGAACCATCCACCAACATTCGAAACGTGCATCAGGACCTTTCGTCGCTATCAATTGTGCAGCCATTCCCTCCGAACTTCTTGAATCAGAATTGTTTGGTCATGAAAAGGGATCATTCACCGGAGCCATTGAGCGTAAACTTGGAAAGCTCGAGCAAGCTGAAAACGGAACCCTTTTCCTGGATGAAATTGGGGATATGCCCTTAATACTCCAATCGAAACTTCTACGTGTTCTGCAGGAACGACAGTTTGAGAGGATAGGTGGGCAGGAACTGCTTTCAACCAACATGCGTGTGATTGCGGCCACTCACCGTGATCTTGATCAACTGATGCAGAAGGAACTGTTTCGGAAAGACTTGTTCTACCGACTCAATGTTTTTCCGTTGTCCATAGCACCTTTGCGGGATCGCATCGAAGACTTGCCTTTTCTTGTAGAGCACTTCCTCAAAAGAGGGGTTCTTGAAATGGCTGTAGGAAGCAAATCTCTGTCTCCCGAAGCCATGGAATCCCTACGGAACCACCATTGGCCTGGAAATGTTCGGGAATTAGAAAATACCTTGAAAAGCTTGATGATCACCAATGTAAGTAACTTCATCAGTCTTGATTCCTTTCCAGGACACCTGTTGAAAAAAGAAAAGCCTACCCAAGATTCAGGGAACCTTGAAAAATGGATGGAGAAAAAAATTGAGCCCCTGGTTCGTCAAGGCATCGCTAACAATACCGATAGTCTGATGTCGCAGGTCATGAATCAAGTTGAACGTCCTCTTCTGAAACTATTGCTTGAGGAGACGGGCTGGAATCAGCAAAAGACGTCCAAACTCCTGGGTATCAATCGCAATACGCTCAGGAAAAAAATCGAGGCTTTGCGGATCCGAAGGAAGGTGGTGTTGGATGCCTGACTCCCTGTCCAAAGTAGAAAAAGAGAAACAGGACCTCTGTTTTTTACCGGAACTATATAAGCTTCTTGAAAACAGACGAGACGAGGGTCAAGTTGAGCAGTCCTACACAGCAAAATTGATGCAGGAAGGACTTGATTCAATTCTTAAGAAAATTGGAGAAGAAACGACTGAACTGGTCCTCGCTGCTAAAAATAGCGACCATCGTGAACAGGTCCATGAAATCAGTGACCTCTGCTATCATCTGCTGGTACTTATGGTTTACCATGGTATTCCTCTGGATGACATTCAATCCGAACTTAAGAGGAGATTGGGGACCTCCGGAATTGAGGAAAAAAAATCACGCAATCTGAGTTGATGAAAAGCATCAATGAAAAACGATCTAATAGGATGTAAAGAAAAACGATTTGGAACCAATTATAAAACTGTAAAATCTTATTCAATTTCTGGAGGATGATTGGAAAAAACTGCAAAAAAAATAACTAAAACACCGGACGCAAAATCCATCAAACCCCACCCTGTTTTCAAGTCTTTTGACAGGTTTGGTGTATCATTTAAAAATCACTTACTGTGCTCACCTTTCATTGAGAATCAGGCTGATCGTAAGGGAATGGTGACTCCGGCACTGATTCGCCATTACGTCAGCATGATTCAGCAGGGAGTTGGGGCGGTAATTGTGGAAAGTGCCTATGTTTCACAACAGGGCCGCAGCAATCTGCACCAACTCGGCATTTCTGAAGAAGAACATCTGCCAGGTCTTTCAAAACTAGTTAAGGCGGTCAAGAATGAGGGCGGGGTCATCGGCATCAGCCTTACTCATGCAGGAGCAAAAACTTCAGAATTTATCTGCGGGGAACAGCCAGTCAGCCCTTCCGTTTATAATTTCGGACGTGATTTTGATACAAGTCGAGAGTTCGATATCGGTGACCGGGAGGAGATCATCCTGCATTTTGTGCATGCTGCGGAACGAGCCGAGGAAATTGGCATGGATTTTATTGAAATCCATGGGACCGATCAGCATCTTTTAGATCAATGCTTTTCCTTGAAATTCAACAATCGTGATGATGAATATGGTCCTTCAAGTCTGGAAGACCGAATGAGACTTCCGATGGAAATCGTGCATGCTGTCAAACAACGTGATTCAATCAGTCGCCCGATTTGTTATCAGTTTTCTATTCATGAAAAGTTGGAAGATGGTTTCAATGCAAACGAACTGGAGCAGCTGATCAAGATGCTGGAAAAGAACGGTATTGATTTTTTCCATCCGATGCCCCCGCATATCCTGAATCGGATATTTGACCAGGAAGAAAATCTACTGGAATGGATTTCAAGATTCACAAAAAAACCGATCATTGCTGAAGGAAATATCAAATCTCCGTTAGTGCTTAAGGATGTCTCGATACTTCGTCTTGCTGACTGGTATGCGATGGAACGAAGTATCTATGCTCGCCCACAATGGTTCCAATTCCTCAAACGTAAACTTGTTTCTTGATATAATAAGGATAAATGAAACGCAACATTGTCGTTACGGATATGGCGCCACCTCCCGTGGGGCCCTACTCCCAGGCGATTCAGGCTGGGGATCTGGTTTTTGTCTCAGGTCAGATAGCCCTTCATCCCGAAACAGGAGAGATTCCTGAGGATTTTGGTGCCCAGTGTCATCAGGTTCTGAAAAACCTTCAGGCGATTTTGGAGGTTTCAGGCTCATCGCTGGAACTGACGGTGAAAGTCATGATTTATTTAACCGATATAAACCGTTTCAATGAACTGAATGAAATCTACTCGGGCTATTTCGGAGCTTCAAAACCGGCAAGGGCTTGTGTCGAGGTCAGTAATCTGCCCAAAGGAGTATTTGTTGAAATGGATGCTACCGCCCTGATTGGAGAATGAGGATGTGGCAAAAAAAATTGGTAGAGGTATTCCTCTTATGAAGGAGTTAATCCTTGTCAAAAACTAATCATTTTGGAATCGCCATCGCCGGATTGGGAACCGTAGGAAGTGGTGTGGCCAAAATCCTGAGTGATCATCAGGTTGGGGATCATGGTTTGTTCCTGAAATCGATACTCGAACGTGATCCGGAAAAAGGACCTGCCAGGGAATGGTTCCAAAAAATTCCAGAGGCTTTCGTCAACGATCAAGAAAGCATCCTACAAGATCCAGAGATCAAGGTGATTGTTGAAACCATAGGAGGCACGGGTTTCGCCAGAGAATTCACCTTAGAGGCATTGAAAAGAGGCAAACATGTGGTAACGGCTAACAAGGACCTGATTGCCACTCATGGTGCTGAGCTCTGTGCAAAGTCTCAAAGCTGTAATCGACACTATCTTTTTGAAGCAGCAGTTGCTGGTGCCATTCCTGTTCTAAGTTTGTTGCGAGAATATTTTCAAACCAGAGATATCCTGGAACTTGAGGGAATTTTGAATGGGACGACTAATTACATCCTCAGTGAAATGGAAACCCGAAGTCTGGGCTTTGAAGAAACTTTAAAACAAGCCCAGGAATTGGGTTTTGCCGAACAGGATCCCACGAACGATATCAAAGGTTATGATGCACGGTACAAACTTGTGATTCTGGCTTATTTGATTTGTGGGCAATGGATTTCTCCTTCAGAAATTTATCTGGAAGGAATAGACCGTCTGGAACTTCCTGATTTTGAATATGCATCCAGAATGGGACGGAGCATTAAGCTAATTGCCCGAATGCGTCGGGTGGAGGAAAAAGGAAACAATTACCTTCAGGCTTTTGTCCTGCCGATGATGCTTCCACGTGAAAATGTACTTTCGAAAATCGATGGTTCGACCAATGCTCTGTCACTCAAAGGTCGATTTTCTGAAGATATCAGTCTCATAGGGAAAGGAGCTGGGAGCCTACCCACTGCTTCGGCTATCGTATCAGACCTGAACAGGGTTGCCCGTAATGAGAAACCGATTCCCCTGCCTTCAAATACGGAACTTTTTCAGTTGATGCCCTTCAATGAGTCCTTTTTTCGACACACCCTACGATTTGAAGTTTATGATGAACCAGGAATTGTGGGCATGATCGGTAAAATCCTTGCAGAGTCCGGGATCAATATCTATGCACTGGAGCAACTTCCTCAATATCATCGCATAGGAGATGCAGAGCGGGAGAGTGTTATCTTCACCATCACGTTAGAACCCTGTTCAGAGGGAGTGCT
>Ga0066866_10001134_pt1 | contig 10884 bp, 8 predicted proteins | sample ETN01SmetaG_3_FD_66435 | JGI IMG/M metagenome (GOLD analysis project Ga0066866, IMG submission 66435) | Marine microbial and viral communities from oxygen minimum zone, Eastern Pacific Ocean - ETNP2014F12-01SV263 | ecosystem: Environmental > Aquatic > Marine > Oceanic ...
GTTACTGATGTAGGAATTGAATGGATGGTGACCGATGAAGAACTACTCAAGCAATCTACTGATTCAAATGGAGCCGCCATCGATGTTGATGTTGCTAGCAACCTAGCAACTCCTTGGGTTGCTACGGGTGCTGAAGGTGGAGAAGTTGCTGTCATCTTCCGTGATCGTGTTATCTCAGACCGTATCGCTTTCCAATATGGCTCAATGACTCCTGAAGCCGCAGTATCCGACTTCATCTCCTATCTTGACAATATCAGACAAGAATTGCTTGATGCTGGCAAAGACCCTTCAGAACATCTGCTAACTGTGGCATTAGATGGAGAAAATTGGATGTTTATGTCTGAGTTCCAACATGCTGACAATGCGCGCCCATTCATGGAAGAATGGTACGGCAGGCTTTCTACCCACCCTACAATAGTTACAACGACCCCAAGTGAATTCCTTGACAAGAATACAACCTTGCCACACATTGAGACCATTGGTACTGGCTCATGGATAGACGGAACCCTACGCACGTGGGCGGGCGAGGCAGAAGAAAGCCTAGCATGGCAACGACTGGTTGAAGCCCGTAAAGCACTGGTTGACTTTGAAGCAACAAATCCTAATGATGCTGGTTTAGAAGCAGCATGGGAATCACTCTACATCGCTGAAGGTAGTGATTGGTATTGGTGGTATGGCCTAGACCAAGATAGTGGATATGACGAGAACTGGGATGTATTGTTCAAAGTTCATCTATCAAATATTTACAGAGCAATTAACTTGGAATTACCACCTTATTTGCAAGAATTGTGGACTGGCGCCGCTACACCAATTAGTCCCTTTGATGGAATAATAGAGCCAATGATTGACGGAATTGCCTTGCCCGGCGAATGGGATGGAGCAGCAATGTATGATGCAGGTAGCGATGACGAGGTATTGGACATTGAGTCCTTCCATCTTGGTTATGATGCTTCAAGCGTCTATATTCGAATAGATACGGGTAGCACTCCAACTGATTGGGAAGAAATGGATTTGGTAGCCACACCTGATGTTTCGATTTACTTCATGCAACCTAATGCAATCAATTTCAATGAAGTGCAGACTAATTTCAGAACTTATTATGGAAATCAAATCTTGGGCTTCCCTGCCAAGAACATGGTGTCATTCAACTTTGATCAACTGAGAGAAGATGGCAAGGCAAAATATGACCTGTTCAAAGCTCAAGGAAAAGTCGGAGATGAAGAGCGATGGAACCTTGCTGGCCAATCTATTCTTGGTGGATGCGCTGTAGATGATGTCTATGAGTTCCAAATTCCATGGTCAGACCTAGGACTTGCCCCTCGATACTCCACACGCGTCAAGGTTGTCACATCATGGGCAAACAGCACTACTTACGGAGATGGAATCGATGTTGAAATCGCTCCACCTGCTCCTGCTGAAATGATAATGCCAGACTTAGAAGAATGGGTGACGTTGCTAGATTTTGACGACCCATCTGGTGATGAAAATGGCGACGGTTCCTATGTATATCCACTTGCAAGTGATTTCGAACCGGGCTCTGGTTTATTCGATGTAACTAATCTCAAAATCAGTCAGAGTTCTTGGAACGCTCGCTTTGAATTGACATTTGCTGAGATGACTGATTACTGGGGTTTGAGCAACGGTTTCAGCCATCAAATTGTGCAAATATATGTTGACCAAGGCGATAACGTATGGGGTGAAACCGATACACTAGAAGGTGCTAATGTACTAATCCATGATGATTGGGCATGGGAAGTTGCAATATCAACCACCGGTGAGCCGGGGGCAGTAAAATCAGTAAATGCACAAACTGGAGAGACTAGTGCAAAGGGAATCGAAGTTACTGGCGATGTTGCTACTAAGACCGTATCTATCACAGTATCAAAAACAGTCATCGGCGATGATGTGCCAAATTATCGATTCGTAATCATCGCCGGATCACAAGATGGTTTTGGCCCGGGAAAATGGCGTGAGGTCGATGCTGAAGCAAAGACTTGGAGGCTTGGAGGAGGAGCTGACCCTAATCCAAACGATGGTATCGATTACGATCCTAATGTACTAGACATCGTGATGGAAGGTAGCGGCCAAGCAGCAATGCTGGGAGCATATGATGTTGCCAACCAAGAGTACGCTGTCATTACTGGAATTGAATTGCCTGAGGTTGCTCAGCAAGTGTATGGCGCTAAAGTAGTCAGCACAACTGCAACAACAGCAATTCTTGAATGGGCAACTACTCGTGAATCAGGGGCTAATGTGACTTGTGACACACTTACTTTCGAAGATACAAGTCAAGGATTATCTCACACTATACAATTAACTGGTTTGGAAAGCAACACATCTTACAATTGCTCTATATTAATCGAAGGTATTGATGCAGTATCACTTTCATTCAACACCAGCACTGTTGTTGACAATAAAGCACCAGACCTGCTCAACCTTGATGTTGAAGTTCTTGAAGGGGGCTCGCTTAGAGTCACATGGTACACCAGTGAGGAAGCTACGGAGTCCATCCATGTAGCAGGCCAATCCTTTGTGGGAGATGAGGTCGCTCTACGCAAGAATCACGACATGACAATTGATCCTGACCCTGAACTCAATGCGCTAGAGGCTTACACATTGACCGTCACAATTGCCGATGCCTCTGGGAATACAAATACTTCGAGTGTAGAATTAATAATTGCTGAGGAAGATGCTGGCTCTCCACTGCCAGACGAAGGAACTCCCCCAGATGATTCGAACGAAGATTCTGGTGATACAAAAAGCATCAGTGAACTTCTATCAGAGCCGATGGCCCAAATTGCACTACTTGTAGTAATTATTGCGATAATCTTGGCTCTTATCAGAACTCGCAAAAATGAATTTGATGATGAAAGATGGGTCTGATTATTGCTATTTACTCAAGTTAGTGGATAACATGTCAGTACATTAGTTGAAATATAATCCCCACCCCCGATGAACTGGGATTAATATGAGTCTTGTAGGAAATGAAGCACCGGATTTTACGGCAACAGTAGTGACAGCAGATGGAGGGTTTGAGGAATTCACTCTCTCGGACAGAAAAGGAGAAAAGTACGTTGTACTATTTTTCTACCCTCTAGATTTCACCTTTGTTTGCCCATCAGAACTTCTCGCTTTCGACCACCGAATGGACGAGTTCACAAAGCGTGGCGTAGAAGTCGTTGGATGTTCAGTTGATTCAGAGCACACCCACTGGGCATGGAGGCAAACAGCAATTGAAGATGGTGGAATTGGTTCACTCAACTACTCACTAATCGCTGACTTAGACAAGGAAATTGCATACCAGTACGATGTTCTACACGAAGAAAAGGTTGCTCTACGTGGTTCTTTCTTGATTGACAAGGAAGGAGTAATTCAGCACGCTGTCATCAACAACTTGCCTCTAGGACGCAATGTCGATGAGATGATTCGCATGGTTGATGCTCTACAATTCCACGAGACACACGGAGAAGTGTGCCCTGCTGGATGGAATGCTGGTGATGATGGAATGAAGGACACCCACGATGGTGTTGCTGAATACCTTTCAAAGAATGCTGACAATCTCTGAAATTTAGCGATTCGCCAAATCTTGGCTGGTCTCGCATTGAACTTGCTCAGATGCTAGACTTGGTAGCGGATGGAGAAAGGTTCTGCTTGCATCTACAATGAATCTGCCAGCAATTGCTTGACGGCCAAGAATCAATCTATGTCGCATGGCTGAGCGATTAACAAGGCAAATTTCTGCCTCAAATTTCTCACCACCTACTTCTAACATCGTTCTGATGGCTGGTCTTTCAGTCACCTTTCCCCCTGTATCTTTTATTGTCCTATATCCAATACATGGGGCTTTTCGCCACTTTGATTTTGCTCGCAACTTGAAGTGAATAATCTGTCCTTTGGATGTATGAACGAGGTAGTATTCCTCGGCATGCAAAGCACACGCTCTTGCCCCAGTGTCGAACTTAGTTCTTAGTCGGCGTACGCCTAGTTCTGGAATCCTCACCCACTCTCGCCATCCGACCTGCCTCACAAGACCACCTCTGCGAGGCCCGCCGCCCGCGCACCCTTTGAAAAGGATGCTATCTCATGTTAAGGCAAGAGACCTTCCATAACAGCCTTCAACCGGGGCATCCCACGAGTAGCATGGCCTTCGTCTCAGAGAGACGCGTTGACTTTCCAATGGTCGATTTGGCCAAGATAGTATACTACCCACAATTCTGGGACCTAGCACATCGATTCTACGAGGAATCCTGGGAGTACTCTTGTGGCATGCACTATAACACCATACTCTCAGAGCACATGATCGCATTTCCACTCGTCCATAGTGATGCCCAGTTCCTGCACCCGGTCGCTTATGGCGACACCATTCAATGCACCCTAACGGTACCGAAGATAGGAAACACGTCAATCAGCTGGAGGTACGAGTTCCGCAACCAAGATGGAGTGCTGTGTTGGACTTCGGACCAAGTTACGGTATGCACCGACATGAGTGAAGTTCAGAGTAAGTTGACTGTGCCCGAATGGATGCGAGAAGGACTGGCAAAACTGGCTCCTGAGTGACTTCACTGAAATATGGCCCGAAAATCGGAAAAAGGCGTTTTTTCGCTTTATTTGTTCTGTGCTAAGAGGGGTAATGGTGAAATGGGACGGGCTACACCTGCTTATTGATGCGCGAGCGGAGATTGCCAAGTGCGATACTCATAGCACTACTATTTTTGATGGCTGTCCCGGCCTCATTTGCTAATGCAGGTGATGCAGTTGTCATGCAACAAACTGGTGAGCAACCAAGTCACGAGAACAATACTTTCTATATCTGGGGACAAAGTTCTGGAACACCTTGCTGGGGACACTTCAACAACTCAGACGATGGTAGTGCAAACGATGGCTATGCTGAACAAACAAAAGGAAACGGCAAGATGGAAATTGAATGGACTTGTAGAATGGACCCCCAATTATCCGATGACTTTGCTTTGCAAAATGAAGCTGATATTCAAGTTCATCTAATGATCGATATCAATGGAGATTGGGAAAATGGTGTGGGTAATTGCCAAAGTGATTGTGAAAATCTCAATATCTCGCTGATGAAAGGTGGTTTGGAAGTTGCTAGATACGAATACAACGCTATGACTAGTGGGGAAAATGAAATTGCCATTACTTTCCCAGTCAATGAAACTCTACAAGTTTGGGATGACGCTACTGATAACCCCGCAATTAGAGTTAGAATGGTTCTTTACGCTCAGTCAGGATTTTTCTGTATTTTAGGGGGTTGCGATGCTGAATTCAGGATGTACTTCTCAGGCCAAGAAGAAGCACAATACAACGGAACTGTAACCTTCCCGATTCTCAATGAAACTGCTGCTGAAGAAATCTTAGGTCCCGGAGATACTGGAGGCGATGATGATGAAACACCTGGATTCGGAATCTTTGCTGCTGCTAGCGCAATTGGAATGGCGGCATTCGCTCGACGCAAACAAGAATAATTTCACATCAATATGATGTGTGATCAACTAATAGTTGCCTGACCGCCTTTCATAGATACAGTCTTCCTCAGGGGATTTTGCCGCCAATCACCATCACAAAGACCCATTGCTTGATTTATTAATTTGCGCACTTCGGCTAAATTATCTTTATCAGAATCAGAAAGTATGTGATTGTTATTCTCTTGTAATGCAACTAAAAAGAAGTTTATCTGACTAAATGCGAATTCAATATCATCCATAATACTGCCAATGTATCATGATATTTCAACCAAACGGAAAATCACATGGATGAAATTGTTTGACTGATCGCTTCAGCACTCATTTCACAGTTAGCCAGGGCACCATCTGAAAGCCGTTTGATGGTTACTTGTCCTGACTCAATATCTCGAGGACCTACAACCATAGCTAATTGTGCACCTGTATTATTTGCCCAAGCCATGGATTTGCCGATGTTACGCTCTCGTAGTTCAAGCAAGACGGGCTGACCTGTAGCACGAAGTTCTGATACAATGGTAAGAACCTGTGAAACATCCACTTTGAAGGGAATTACTGCAAGAGTTGCAGCACTAGAGTCCTCGCCGGGAACAACTTCGCTTCTGCCACTTTTCTCAGCCTGAATCTCTAGAGCAAGAAGCACTCGGTCAAACCCTAATCCAAAACCGCAGCATGGGTCAAGTTCGTCTAGCCCAAAGAGGTGGAATAATTTGTATGAACCTCCACCACAAACTTGACCTTCACCGCCCAGTTCATCGACCATAATCTCAAACACCATTCCGGTGTAGTAATCAAGCCCTCGTGCAACGGTTAGGTCAACAACTAGAGATGGAGGATTAGCTCCCAATGATGAGAGATTATTGAGCATCTCCTCTAATTGGTCAAGCGCCCCACTTTCCACACCCATGCTTGTGATTATTTCACGGGCTGAAGCCAAAGTCTCTATTCCACCATTGAGTTGTGCAAGTGATTGTAGGTTTGTTACTGCTGCTGAATCTATACCAGAATCTGCTAAACCAGCAAAATCTCCTTTGTCAAGAAGTCGCATAGCGTCTCCAACTGCATCGCCTTCAAGTCCAAGGTTACTGAGAATATCATTCAAGACCCCCACATTTCCAACTTTGAGTTGCCACCCCTCAAGTCCTGCGGCTTCTACAATGGCGCAAGCAAATGCTACTACTTCTGCTTCAGTCAATGGGCTAGGGGCTCCAATAACTTCACATCCATATTGCCAGAACTCTCTATATCTTCCTCGCTTTGATTCCTCATAGCGGAAACATGAGCCGAAGTATGAGTAACGGGCTGGCTTGGGAATCTGTCCTTTCTGCTCTGCAATCATACGCATTACAGGAGCAGTTAATTCAGGACGTAGCGTCAAATCTCTATCACTTCGGTCTTTGAAAGCATACAACTGATCGACTACACTTGTTCCCGACTTCGCTGTAAATAGTTCTAGACGCTCAAAAGTAGGTGTTGCAACCCGCTGAAAACCGTAGCAAGATGCGACTTCGTCACACATTCTTTCGAACGCTAAGCGTCTTCCCATTTCCGCAGGACCGAAATCGCGCGTGCCGCGCGCTCGCTCGAACATGAAGCGGGCCGCTCACCCATTATTCTTCAAATCCGCCCCTTAATAGAGTCAAAAAGTCTCATTCTTCTTCAAAATTAAGAAGTAGGGATTTATCAAATTCAGGGGGGAAAGCTAGCCAACGGAGAAAAGCGAAGTTGACAAAACCAAAGAGAACTGTGTTAATTAGCCAAGCGAATCGGTGGTAAATTTCCATCTCTGTAATCATAAGATGGAATGTAATTGTTGATAAAATTAGAATTGAGGTGTAAACAACTGCGGCCCAACGCAAACTCGCTAGATAATTAGCCGCTGAGCCAAATGTGAATCTGTAGTGAGCGTAGTGGCACTCAATTTGACCAATTAAAATACAGGCCGCCCAAGCTGATTGAGAACGATAAGTATCAGTTAGATTAATCCAGAAAAATAATTCATACACTAAATAGGCAAAAATGGAATTGAAAATACCAGTCATATTGAATCTAATATATTCGTTAATCATCTTCTTAGGGGTCCATTGAACTGCTAGCATTCTATCGTTTAGAGTGAGCATTTTTTGCTTCACTTTACGACCGGGTGCTGAGGCAAGGCGCTTAGCACCAGTGCCTGTCTTAGAAGCCAACTTTTTGGCATTCTCTTTAGTGATACGGCGTTTTTTATCCACTATTATCACTCCCACTCAGGCCACTCGAAGTCATCTTCAAGTGATACAGGACCCTTCTCTGACTTGACCCCTTCGGGGATTATGATTCCAACTTGCAGAGACACGGGGCCTTCATCCTCAATAATATCTGGGACTGATTCAACTGGTTCAATATCCGGTACAGCAACAGTTTCGGGTATTTGTTCAAGGAGGAGAATCTCCTCTTCACTTCTTTCAGCCCCAGCAACTGCTACTACCTCATTGTTACTTGCACCTATCGAATCAAGGTTTGATAGAGCAAAAGAAACCGCTTCCGAACTTGGCGCAACAGAATTATTTCTCTTTCTCTCCCGTAATTGAACTAGAGATTGTTGCCTCTCATGTTCACGGGCTTTGGCCTCCTCACGTTGAAACACTTCGCGGATTTCACGTTCTTTCAAACGACGATCTTGCTCTGCTTTTGCTGCTGCTGAAGGGCGATCCCAACGCCTCCAAAAATAATAGCAAAGTGGAATTGCAACTAAGGCGAGAATGACGCCCAATAAAGTCAACACAGACAATTCCATATCTCGGCGAACTAGGACTAGAACTTCAATCAGCCGTTATATTGGATAGTGCTCTTGCAATATGAGGGGGGACATCAGAAGCAAGAAGGCCAGGGCCAAACTCATTTGCCGTCATCATACCAGCGACCCTCATAACATAACAAGCAAGACGGGAAGCAGACCATGGTGTCATCCCTTGAGCAAGTAAGCCAGCAACCGCTCCAGCGAGTAAATCTCCTGTGCCACCAGTAGCCATGCGTGGGTGGCCACCAATACACTCACAGTATCTACCCTCTAAGCCGGTCAATTGGTCAACCGAACCTGTACGAATAATCACGCGGCTCTCTGAAGGAATATCCTCAGCAGCCAATATATTGCTAGGTTCTTCATCCCAAGCCCACATTCTCAATTCCTGAGCATGAGGTGTGGCTACACCTGTCAAACCCTTAGGCCACACACCTTCATCAAGTGCATAGATTGCATCGGCATCAATTACAGTTGGAATCTCTAATTCAGATAATTTTTCTATTATTTCGCGGGCCATGTTTGTTGTTTCTTCTAACCTACCCAAACCAGGACCAATTAGGACTGCATCAAATGATTTCTCGTCTAAAAGTTTGAAGATTTCATCCCGGGCCCTCTCCCCTAGATGGTCTTCATCGAACAAACGTTCAGGAATTAGGTGATCTGGCCATGTTGCTCGGTCAACTGCATTTCTTGGCATTGCGACATGAATCAAGTCACAACCAATTCTAGCGGCCGCCCTACCTGCAAGGATTGGGGCTCCGTGATATGGACCGCCACCAACTATCAACACCCTTCCTCGCTCACCCTTGTGGGCTGACGGATCTAGGGGGGGATAGCAGAGCGCATCTCCTGGTCCGCAATTTACTGTTTCAGGTGGCCATGGTAGTGGTGCCACAGTAACTTCACCTACATCGATATACAACATATCTTGCTTCTCTGCATGAAATGTTACTGTCGCATCTGCAGCCAAGAATTTCTTAGAGCCAAGGCCTGAAGGTATATCACAAGCCAGCACCAAAGGAGGATTATTCGGCTTTACCCAGTCTATCATTTTAGCAATATTTCCTCTTGGAGCACCTTTGAGCCCAACCCCTAACAAGCAATCGATAAGAAGTGATGGTGTACCAAAATCGCACCCTTCTTTCCAAACTTCTACTGATGGACACTTTGTTCGAAATGATTGAGCGACTTCTCCCTTCTGTGATTTATGGCTTGCAATTAAGCGCACTGTTCCTCCAAATTCTATCAACTCAAGAGCAGCAACAAAACCATCACCACCATTATTCCCTGGACCACATAGAATGAGAATTTCACCTTCGGGTGCCATTGTAGCTGCTTTGTGAGCAAGTGCCTTACCTGCTGCTGCCATCAAATCAGAAACTTTGACTCCTAGTGCCTCAGCATTGGCGTCAAGAACGGCAACTTCACGCCAGTTGAGAAGCCAAGTCACGGGTTCACCTAATGTCACTCAAACGGCAATGCGTCTTGAACCCACCCTCAAGCGAGTTCAGCATCCAAAACTTCGCCATAGACGCCTTCCCAACCAGAGGGCACTTCGCCAACCTCAACAATTTGAGGGTCACTTCCACCTGGCAAAGTCTCGATTGAAACCTCTGCTCCTTCTGGAACATTTCGAAATAGTGGGGCGTCTCGTAACTCCCAGTTACTTCTGTTAAACAATTCTGTAATCGCATACCCTTCACCAAGATATACGGGCCTTCGTGTCAAAATATAATCATTGAAACCGATGAATAGGGCTGCTACCACTCCCCAAAACAAGAGAATGATTCCTGCCCCATGTGGATCGGAAGGATTGAATGCAGAATACCAAGGGTCAAACGAGGAAATTAGATCTCCAAAGTATGACACAATGAGAACCGTGAAGAGAATAGGGAATGCGAAATACATGATGAAATCCCAAGCTCTTGGAACCCACAAATCATTGTCACCTGTATTGATAAAATCGTCTCTGAATCCAGACATTCCATGTTTAATGAATGATGAAACGCCACCTTCAATTTCGCCTTCATCTACCATACCACGCCACTTGATGTAGCCATATTTCCAGATGCTGAAAGCAATAAATAGTCCACTAAACATTAGGCCATAACCCCAAATGTGGTCTTGAACTTCAAGGAATGCGGGGAATGCAACTCCTTCTGCATCCATTTTTATCCAAACAAATGTACTTGGCAAACCAAGAAGGAAAATTGCGGCTGCTGTAAATGCAACTGCTTTGTTGCGCTCAATCCCATGGTCAACGAAGTTACGAACGCATAGTTCGACTGTTGAAATCATTGAGGTAAGTGCTGCGAAAGATAACCCAAGGAAAAAGGCCGTCATCATTACCCATCTACCACCAGGTCCTCCGGGTGCTTGCGCGAAAACTTCTGGTAATGCCAAGAAAGTGATTGCGCTACTACCACCAGTTACTACGGCTAGTGGGTCGGGGGATGCTGCGAAAATCGCTGAAAGTACAGCCAATCCTGCTATGATTGAGATGCTGTTGTTAGCCAATCCCATAGTTGCAGCATTTAGGACGGTGTCCTCATCCTTACGCATGTACACCGCGTAAGTAATTGCCATACCCATTCCTGCAGAGCAAGACCATGCAGATTGAGAAAGACCGTT
>Ga0066866_10001141_pt1 | contig 10862 bp, 21 predicted proteins | sample ETN01SmetaG_3_FD_66435 | JGI IMG/M metagenome (GOLD analysis project Ga0066866, IMG submission 66435) | Marine microbial and viral communities from oxygen minimum zone, Eastern Pacific Ocean - ETNP2014F12-01SV263 | ecosystem: Environmental > Aquatic > Marine > Oceanic ...
CATAAACCCATTCCCCATCGGAAAACGTAGGAACCATACTTTCACCATAGTTGTAAGTTACTCTGTATTGGTGTCCAAACATTAAGTACATCACCAGTAGGCAGATGGCAAGAAAGCGCAACGCTTTAAATGATGACTCTTTAAGCTTCATTATACGTCCCAGCAAAGGTGTTGCACTATTCTATCCATAATTTTGTGAAAAGTTTTTTTATCGCATTTACCTCTCCCCATGTTCGCGAGTTGAGTGCAAATAACTATATTGTCTATTTCATAATCTCGATCATTGTCCAATCTATCCACAGAGGGGGCTAGGGGATTATGAGTTGTGAAAACATCAGCTATATTAATAGGAGTCCCAAACCAATAACATTTACCGTCTTGTTTCAAGAATTGTGTTTCTAAATCTTGTTTTGTAATTAAAACTTTTTTAATTCTTGACCGACTAGCACTAGAACTTCCACATAGCTTTACTTTTCCCAACAATTTTGACCACGGGTCTTTCGTTCTCCCCTGTTTTCGTGGCATACATATCATATCTAAAAAATGGGGTTATTTCTAAGTAGAAAGTAAATATTAGACTTATAATAAGGCGTGAGATTAGACCATATAGCTTATAGAGTGAAAAATCGGCGTAAAACCGCTAAATTTTTCAAAAAAGCTTTTGGCTACACTATTGGAACAGAATTTGAGATTAAATTTTCTGACAACTCCAAGGCGAATTGTTTAGCTTTAGTACCCCCAGAAGATAGACACCCAAACACAGTTGAGTGGGACGTTATGCTTGCAGACGCACCTGACGGTGAGGGTGTTGTAGATGTGAATTTTCACGCTTACCATGCTCCGCCTGAAATATTTGTGAGTGACGGCCCCAAAGGCTCTATTGTGGGGGATTGGGTTTTAGAGAGAGGTGGCATTGGGGGCATCCACCATATCGCTTACCAAGTTGATGATGTCGAAACAGTTATGAGAGAATGGGAAAGGATGGGTTATGCTGAATTTTATTCGGATGACCCTATTTCCTGCGAAGACCCGAAGTTGACTCAGGTATTCACAAAGCCAAGCGAGTTGACAGGAGTCGTCTATGAACTTATAAGTAGAGAGGGCGATGGTTTTTGTAAAGATAGTGTCAAGAAATTAATGGAAAGCACAGACACCAAGGAATAATTATGTGGACAGGTCAAAATTATATAAATAGAAATTTTATAAACACTGAAGAAGACTCTTTTGAAAAAATTAACCCTTCAACCGGGGAGGTACTTGGAAAATTCCCAAAGACTTCAAATAAGACAGTGGAAGATACCATAGCTCTCGCCAGACGTTCTTTTTTATTCTGGAGAGGAAAGAGTAGGGTCGAAAGGGCAGAGGTGATGCTTAAAGTCGCCCAGATAGTTGAGAGAAGGAGAGAGGAAATTGCCACTATAGTTTCATTGGAAACGGGCAAAAACTACAATGAAAGCATCGCAGAGGTTAACGAGGCTTTGCATATGGCCCAGTATGCTTTTGGTTCTGGTCGCACCCCCCAAGGCGAAGCAATAGCTTCTGAAATAGCTGAAAAAGATAGTTATATGTTGAGAAAGCCCAAAGGTGTTATTGCTATCGTTAGCCCATTTAATTTTCCGGTAGCTATCGGAGCTTTTTGGTGCGCTGCGCCAGCTATCGTAGAGGGTAACTCCGTAATCTTAAAACCAAGCGAGGACGCTCCTTATTCTTCTCAATTATGTGCTGAAATATACCATGAGGCGGGTGTTCCAGCAGGGGTATTTAACGTGTTGCACGGGGAAGGCGAAACTGGAGACGCTCTTGTCAAAGGTGATGTAGACCATATTTGCTTCACGGGCAGTGCCGAAGTAGGTCAGCATATAAGGAAGGTTGCAGCTGAAAGTTGGCATAAAACTACGTCGTGTGAAATGGGTAGCAAGAGCGCGGTTGTCGTTTTTGAGGATGCCGATCTTGGCTTAGCTTTGGATGCCTGTGTTGCAAGCGCGTTTAAACTTTCTGGTCAAAGGTGTGTTTCGGCTGGAAGAATTTTAGTCCACAAGGACTTAATGCAGGATTTCGTAGGCCCATTCGTAGAGAGAGTAAAACAACTTAAAACTGGGAATCCGCTAACAGCGGGAGAAAATGGCGGAGTCATGTCTATGATACCTAAAAATAATCAGCCGCTTATAGGGACTGATAGCGGGATAGATTATGGGCCAATAATTAATAGACAAGGCTTGGAAAAGGTCGAGGAATATAATCAAATGGTTTTTCAAGACCCTGAAGCTCACGTTAAATTAAAAGGTAAAATTTTAGAAGGAGAGGGGAACTTTATGACGCCAACCGTCTACATTTCAGAATGGCGCAGTCATGAGGCTCCATATTTAAGAGACGAAGTATTTGGCCCCCATGTTGCTATTATACCTTTCGAGAATATCGAACACGCTATCCATATTTACAATGATACAGACTACGGCCTAGCTGTTGGCATTGTCACTGATGATTTCCGTAAAGCCAGAATAATGAGAGACGAGTGCGATGCTGGAATGATTTATTGGAACGGAGGCTCTATCGCAGCTGAGTCACATCTCGCTTTTGGTGGAGTTAAAAAGTCGGGCAACGGTTTCCCATCAGCCGCAAGAACTTTTCGAGCAGTAACTCACGAAATTAGTTGGACGGTGAATCATGGAAGCTCATTAGCTTTCCCTCAAGGTATGAAATGAGAAAATTATCAGGCTACCTGTGTTGCACGATAATGGTTTTTTTACTGGGGTGCGGAACCATTAAGAAAGTCGTCGGCTGGGGAGAGTCTGATTCAGACAAACCAAAAAGACCTTCTACGCCTAAAATAATGCCTCCTTCAAGCCCAGTTAAAATAACATCCACGACATTAAGCAATCTAGCCTTGTACCTTTTGGTTACTTTGGGAATTTTATTTGGTATAAGATATATAATAAATAGAGAAAAATGAAAAAAAACTACGTTCACCGGAGAAAGATGCAGGGTTATTTCAAGCATGGAGATGGCTATTTTAATTCCGAAGACTTTAAAAAAGATACTGGTCGCAAGGAGGAGGTAAAAGATTGGGAAGGGACGCACAAAAAGAACGAGGCTGACGGGCAAAAGGTAGCATTGGTTGATATAGATGAGACTATTTGTCATTACGAAGGTGATAGAGACTATAGTCAAGCTATTCCAAATAAAGAGAATATTAAAAAAATAAACAAACTATTTAATGAAGGTTGGTACATTATTTACTGGACGGCTCGTGGAGGTTCAGAGAAATCAAAAAAAGAGGGAAAATGTTATTTTGAGTTTACTCGTAGACAATTAATTTCTTGGGGGTGCAAATTCCAAGAGCTTTCAACTGGCTCCGCTGGCAACTACATTAAACCCCCTAATGATTTAGTAATAGATGACAAAGCGATAAGAATAGAGGAGCTATGAGGCTGTTTTTGTTTAAGTTATTTTTTAAATTCACTTGGTGGATAGCACCGAATCGGCCTCGTGTTAACAAGATTTTTGAGCTTTATTTAGAGTATATTGAAGCAGAGGAGGCGTTCGAGAGATGTCAGGAAAGACAAGCGGAAATGGATGCTTGTAAACAGCCTCGAACAGAGACTTACGAGCATCTTACCTGTACAAAACAAAGAAAAACATATGAATCAAAGATGCCCCACAGGATCGCAGAACACGCGAAAAGGGCGCGTTATACAGACTACGACGAGAGAAATTGCGGAAGAATCTCAAGTTAAGTGTAATATATACCGTTATGCCACTACCTGATAGAAAACTAGGTGAGAAGGCTGAAGAGTTCATCTCTCGTTGCATGAGTAGTGAGAAAATGGTGAATGAATTTTCAGACCAAAAACAAAGATACACAGTTTGCAGACAGCAAGCCACAAAAGCTCAAGAAGTAGAGCATGATAAAAGTAAGTGGAAAAAATCTAAAGCTCATATGCCTCAAGAACATATTGATAGACTCACAAAAATGCTCAGGGACTGGGAGGATAAGCAGCACCCCTACTACAAAGATTTGGCGGGCTACGTGGCCGAGTTAATGACGCAAGAAGCGGGTGATAATAATTTTAAACAGCAAGAGCCCGGTATCGATTATTAAAACTTAACCAAATAAGAATTATGACAACTTTCACTAAATGGTTTCTGTTAAATGCGGTTATGTTTACGGCTGTGTTTTTCGCAGAACAAAAAGACGCCATCTCTACAATCGTTCAAAACGATCTTTCTCACATTTCTATTCTGATCATGGCTTTATATATGATTGTATCGGGGTACGTGGGTAGACTTTGCTACCTAGCCGACAAAATAAATGAAAACAAAGAAGAGGAAGCGAAGAAGTACCTATTGAAGCGAGCCGATATCGGATGGTTTACTGCGGAGCATTTTTTCTCACTGGGATTGCTCGGTACAATTGTTGGTTTGGTTTTTGCGACAGAAGGGAGTTTGGATTCTTCATTGCCGACAAGCGAAATTGTCGCGGGCCTTAAAGAGGGGTTAAATACAGCTTTCTACACAACAGTTTGTGGTATCGTGTTTAGTTTGCCTCTTCAAGTTCAATTAATGATTTTGAAATTTAAATTAGAAAGTAAAGAAGAGGATGCGTAGATTCTTTTCATTTAGGCCATTTATTGACGTGCTATTCTGCTGCTTGCTTATGCTCGTAGCGATTCTCTTTTTGTTGAAAACAGAAGAAGAAAAAACCAAGTCTCGTCCCCCGAATGTTTTATATGAAGTAATATTAACGTGGGACGCTAACAGTGCTGATGATTTAGATTTATATGTTCAAGCTGCATCAGGACACATAGTTTCTTTTAATAGGCGAGAAGGGGGAGATGGAAGTCTAATTAGCCTAGACCATGACGCTTTAGGTCGCAGAAACAACCAATTACCCCAAGGCATTGAAGGGAAGATGGTTAAGTTCCACGAGGAGATAGTATCTTTTAGAGGCGTGTTAGCTGGGGAAAACATTGTAACAGTTCACGTTTACTCAAAAACAGATGAGGAGCCTGTCAAATGCGCTATTAAGCTGGTAAAAGTAAAACCCTTCAAGGAAATAGTAGTTAAAGAAAGAGTATTCGAATCTACTGGCCAAGAAAAAATTGGCTTTCGATTTAAGACTAACGCTGGTGGGGAAGTCACAGAAGTGAATGAACTCCCAGCTAATTTAGTGCCTTCTGCTCGATGAAAAAATAGAAAACTTTCAGGGCCAAGGGTAAAATAATGTATGAATGTTGCCCTTCCTATATTATTACTTGTTTTCGGGGGGTTAACCTTCTGGGTTCTAAATGAGTCAGCTTTAAAGTGGTACTTAAAGACTGCTTGTATTTCAGTTTTTTGTCTTTTTACTGTCATTTTTTGGTCTTCCATCGGTAGTTTTTTAGGTTGGCCCGCTTTATCAAGCGAAATGCCTGAAAAAGGCTTGATTCATTGGGTTGTGATAAAAGAGCCAAATAAGATAACGAAATCAGAAGGAGGCATTTACATTCTGATGGAAAACGTTGACAAGTCTGAATCAAATTTTTTAGCAAGATTTTTTGGATACAGCAGGGAAGAGAACGAACCAAGACTGTACGGGCTTAGTTACGACAGGGAGTTACACGAACAGCTTGAAAAAAAGGTCATGGGCAAATTAAGAGGAGGGCAACCAGTCTTAGGGAAACTCACAAAACTAAAAGGAGCTAAAGGCAAAAGGGGGGACAGCAAAGAAGAATTGAAGCAGAAAGGCGAAGGGAGTGAATCTCAAAAACAAAAATGGGAATTTCACGAACTTTTGCCATCAGAGATACATGAGAAGCCATAAAATGAAAGAGTCTGAAATTTACAGGTTAAAACGCAAAATAACATCCCTCGAATCGGAAGTCGCAAGACTTAAAAAAGCCTTAAGGGGGCCAAGGTCAAGAAAGAGATGGTGGAACGATTCATATATGACGGATGCGCCGAAGATTCGTTTTACAATAAGTTAGACGGCATCCACGCCAGTTACGTCTACCACCTGTTATTGAATGGGGTTGCGGCGAAGGGGCAAGATTTAGAGTCCATTAAGATGACCAAGAACCCAACGGCAAGTAAAAAATATTGCGAGAGAGTGGTTGGGGGATTAGTTAATGTAAAGCCGCAAATAATACTTAAGTTAGTAGAAGATGGTTTTACAAAACTCGAATGTATATTTACCCACATCAACGATCAGGAAGAAATAAATCACTTGTTTATGATACAGAACGTGATGGATTGGCCTGAGCTAGGAAAATATAGCTGTCAAGTATGGTATCTCGGAGAAACTAACTTGCTCCAAATAAGGGAGTATCTAACAAAATGAAAGCATCCAAAAATGGAATAAGACCTTCCTATATTCCACCATTTTCAAAGCGTAAGTATTTTTGTAGAAAAGTACGGCAAGTAGAAAAAGAAATTCGAAATTTAAAAGCTGGTGACAGTTGGGTTAAAGCGAGCTATCTTCAATGGTATTTAAGAAATGTTTGGTGGGGGTACAAGCGTTATACTTATGATTGAATTAGATAAAGAATTTAATTATGAAAAACACTCTGGAGAGAATCTCCTAGAGTGGTTTGCTATTTGGTACATTAAAAGAGCAAAAAAAGAAAAATGCCTACCAATGAGGACGATTCAGGATAATTGCCTCCATACTTCACCAGATAGTTACGTCAGCAACAATTACACATCTGGGATAACTCTTTACAGGCAGAAGGACTTGCAGGTTCAATTATTTGTAATACCCCCCAATAGCAAAGTCCCGTTTCATACTCATCCGAATATGGATGCCTACGAAGCGTATATGGGTGGCGATCTTTTTCTTTATATCAACGGGGAACAAGCGGGGGATCATGACAGTTTAAAGGATTTTGACGATTTAGAGAATAAGGATTCTTTCTATAATGCTACTTTTTTAAAGCATTTTAGGGTAAAACCCACATTCCCACACGGGGGTACAACAGGGCGAAAAGGAGGAGCTTTCCTGTCTATTCAGCTTTGGAAAAATGGAGTAAGACCCTCGTCGCCCGTGGACGATTGGAAAGAATAATTTAATAAAATTAATAAGTCAGCACCTAACCTCATACAATAAGTATGAAAGTTGCAGTATTAGGCGTGGGAAGGATGGGGCAAGCTATATGTTACGCCGCAAATAAGTTAGGATTTGATGTAGTCGGGGTAGATTCTTATAGCGGCGCAGCAGAAAATTTCAGAAAATATATCGATGGGCCGAGCGGGGCTTTTTACCTACTTGATGAGGATAAGACGCTTGAAAGAGCTTTAATTTTCGAGAAGCCAGACGTTGCAATTAGTAGCCTTCCATACCACCAGACAGAAAAAGCTGCGCGATGGTGTATTGATAATGGCGTTCGTTATTGCGATTTAGGCGGAAGGGTCGATGTTTCTCACAGGATTAACGATTACGCTGCTGAAAAAGCGACTAAGCCTGTATTCACTGACTTGGGGTTGGCTCCTGGTTGGGTAAATATAGTGGCCGAGCATGGCTGCACTCAAGTTCATGCCCCTATTGACTCGGTTAAAATGATGGTGGGAGGTTTACCAGCAAATAAAGTAAACAGACCCTTGGATTACGCTATTACTTGGTCGGTTGATGGGCTTATAAATGAGTATAAAGACGATTGCGAGATATTAAAAAATGGAAAGATAGAAACTGTGAAAGGCATGAGTCAAAAAGAATCAGTCGATTGCGGAGTGTTAGGGAAATTAGAAGCCTTTTGCACAAGCGGAGGAGCATCCCATACCTTAAAGAGCATGAAAGAGAAGGGCATCAACGATTGCTCTTATAAGACTTTAAGATACAAGGGCCACAGAGACATAGTTCGTTTTCTTCTTCAAAACCAAGGAGAAGATTGCGTTAGGGAAGTTTTTGAAAAAGGGTGCAAGGACTCAAAAGACATCGTTGATATAGTTTTGCTAAAAGTTTTTGTAGATGGGAAAAAAATAGAGTGGAAAGAGGAGTTGGCGGTATTTGGGGACAACAAGGGATTTTCAGCCATGCAGAAAGCTACGGCTTTTCCAATCACGAGCGTGGCAACACTAATGGCCGAGGGAGCTTTCGATGGAGACATGGAGCAACGCAGGGGTTACTGGATACCCTACCCTAAGAACCTGTCCTATTCCCATGTTCCTTATGAAGAGTTTACTAAGAGATTAAAACTTTTAGGATTGTCCGTTTAGCAATCTCATCCTGTCGTTTAAGCCGTTTCGTTTTTTCTTTATCGGAGCAGGTTCTCTTTCTTCAGACATTTTCTTTAGATTGTTTTCTTGATCATCCGCGAGGGCTTCATTCAGGTGCGGCTTAAAAGCGTTTTTTGTAACGGTTGTTTTTGGCGCGTTCTCATGGCAATCACAGCCGCAAGAGTCAAAGTTACATAAACCGACACTACAACACCAATGCCTAATCTTTGAATAAATTTTCTTTAGTATTTTCATTTTTACATTTACACTTTCTTTTACAACATTTGCTATAAATTGACGCTTCCCAAAACCCCTTCCAGTTATCCTTTAACCATCTCCACCATTTGCCGTGGTCAGGGTCTTTTTTTAAAAACTTACCGTGTCTTGAACTCCAAGTTCCCATAATTTAGCCTTTCTTTTTTAAGGGTCTTTTCTTTACTGCTGCTTTCTTTCTGCTTGCTCTTGTACTTTTCGCTGGTTTTTTTAAACCCTGAAGGTGATCTCTCATTGGAGTACCCTGTTTTTTCATATTGAAAATATCTTTGATAATATCGTATGCGACCCAAAGGATTAGTGCGCCAGTAAATAAGATCATAAATAAGCTAAATAATTGTATCCAATTCATTTCATTAACAGATTTTTGATTGGTTACAATCACGCCATTATTAGCATCACCTTTCGATTCGGGTAAAACCGTCAACGAAATAGTCTCTAGCCTTCCAGTTACTTTAGCGGGAGGTAAATTTATATTCGTAGAGGGGGAAACAGTGGGGCTGACTTGAGTCGCGGAACCTGCGGCTTTTATTTCGTTCGGCTTTACCTTAATTTCAACAGGGGGAGTGGGGGTGGGAGGAGTCGGTTGAGTCTTGCTGGATTTAACGTCTAAAGGTTTAGTCGGTTGAGCTTTGGCTTGCGCGAATTTTTGAGACTCTTCTCTCCTAGCTTTTGTCTCTTCATTTATTTGCTTAGGGCTTTTAGATTGAAGGACTTTGCCAGCAGAATTTGGATTGAGTTTCACCCCACCCGTCCTGCAACCACTAGTAATCGTAATTAATACGCATACGATGATAGCGAGAAGAATTTGAAAAAGTATTTTTTTGTCAATTTGTCGTTTCATTATTTCGTTTGAGTCATTAGTAAAATAATAGCAAAAAATACAAATGGCCAAAGCCAAATAGGAATTAATCTAGGGATTATTTCTTTCACTATTTTTTTTTAGTTATATACAGTAGCCAAAGCATTAGCCCAAAGAACGGTAGCCATAATAATGTCAAATACCACGAACTCATCTTTTGCCTAGTTTAACTCTTTTGCGTGGGCCACCCTGCCCTCTGTATTTTTTCATGCCCTTGCTATGCGTCCCACACCCTTGGCGGGTTTTTTTCTTTACAGATTTACGTTCGTATTTAAATGTTTTTCTTGCTGCCATTACGTTTTACATCCTGCTGTTGCGTTTCCAAAATAGAAACCTACAATTGCGGTTAGTGTTTGTCTTACTTCTTCAACCATTAAATAAGCTGGAAGTTCAACAAACGAGATTTCAGTCCCACCACCGAACAACCCGAAAAGCCAAGTAGGATTTTCCTCTGTCACTTCAACTATTGTAGAATAGCCTAATAGAGTTAAAATAAACGGAGCGAGTATTACCCCAAATAAAACACAAACGACAATCATTCTTCTAACCCATTTTCCAACGTCAACGGGAACTCTTTTTGCGGCCTTGTCAGCAGACTCATCTTCTGCTTTTTTCTTATCTAAAGCGAACTTCCACAGTTCTGCTCTTTCTTTGGCTCTTTCAGCCATATAACGGAATATAAACCCCGTTATACCTCCGCCAATCATCGTTATGAGTTCAATAGGCACATATTTAATTACACTTTTACACAATAGAAGAGAATCTGGGATAAAATAGTTTTTTAAAAATTTTTTTAAATATTTGCCAAATAAAGTATATTTCTTGACCTCACTTCACAATTAAGTTAAGGTTTCTTTGCTATGGAAAACCAAAAAGGTGGAAAACACGTTCATAGAACGCAGATTTCGTTAGACAACCCTGAATTGAAACGTGATCGGGATTGGTGGGATGAAATGTGTGACGCTCATGGAGAAAAAAATTACTGGTCTAAAAAGAAGGCTCGCAAAGAAAAGCAAAGCTCTGATGAGAAAAAAATTACCGATAGTTGATCGGTTTTACGCCGATAATCAAGTCGAGCAGATGCCCAAATTACTTGCTGATTACTGGGCGGGAGAGTTAGATGGTGAAACCATAACTTCTATTTTGCTATCGGGCAACGAAGGCTATGAAAAATTAAATAAAGATAGTTTAATTAACGAATTTGAGACTGTTTTTGGCGAAGATTATTTCTGGAACGATTAGCATGGATGACCATAAAAAATTATGGGTGAAGCAAGCAGCTTCCAACATGGATGAGAGGGAATTGGCTAAAAGTATTATACTTTTTCTTCAACATTCTGAAATTCCAACCGATAATAACGAGGCAGAAACGGCTGGATACAAGATGTACCTATGGGCGGATACGATCCTAAAAGATGGATGAAGTTATTGAGTGGTAATATGGGGATTATTGCCACTGTCCCTAAGATAATCATAAAAGAGTACGGAAGCAGAAGGCTCGAAAATCTTACGGGATACTTGGATGAGAGTAAAACAACCG
>Ga0066866_10001147_pt1 | contig 10841 bp, 15 predicted proteins | sample ETN01SmetaG_3_FD_66435 | JGI IMG/M metagenome (GOLD analysis project Ga0066866, IMG submission 66435) | Marine microbial and viral communities from oxygen minimum zone, Eastern Pacific Ocean - ETNP2014F12-01SV263 | ecosystem: Environmental > Aquatic > Marine > Oceanic ...
TCCACCTCTGGCCACCACATAAAAACCAATATTATCAGTAGATAACGTCAAAAATTTATTATATTGATATTTTATTGTTCTCCTACCGTATCTCGCACTAATTCTGTAGTTATCTAGCTTTAAAACATAAACAATCATTAATCGATTTTATGAAATAATCCACTATTCCTTTAATGAAAATTATTTTACGTTTTATATTTTTAAACTGCTTTATTTTAGTAGCAATGCATTCTTTAATAATTGCTAGAGAAGGTAATGGGAATGACTCTGATAATCAGAGTTTGATTAAAAAGACTACTGAACTCGTTGATGATACTCATTATCTCTTATCAGAACAAATCAGTTCTGCTTCTGATGAATTGGATTCTTTTTTTGGCGAGGAAAGAATGGATGGGGATTTCAATAAAAGTAAAATCAGATTAAATTTCATCACAACTTTTGATGATAAGGGAAAAGCAACTTATAAGACAAATATTTCTGCTTCCCTGATTCTTCCAAGAACCCAGAAGAAAATGAATCTGATTGTAGAAGACGTAAAGGAAAATCTTACCGATGACGATCAAAGCAACACTGGAGGCAGTCAAAAACAAAATAAAGCTTCAGATAGTGTAACTGAATCAACTCTTACCGCAGCACTTCAATATGTTATTTTCGATTCTGAAATCTGGACTATTGATACAAAGACAGGTGTTATTATTTCATCGCCTCTGGATCCTTATGCAAGATTAAGAGTCAGAAGGTCTTTCGATTTAGAAAATGAGTGGGAATCACGTTTTACTCAACTTGTACGATGGTCTTATATACGAGACTGGGAAGAATCTACAGGTTTAGTCTTTGATAAAACGATTAATAAGCAATTACTCTTCCGAATCAATAATGGTATTTCCTGGCAAAAAAAAACCCAGTTATTCAGTTTTGGGCACGGTTACTCTCTCTATCATCAATTAGCATCTAACAAGGCATTAGTATATTTCTCGAATGTCAGTGGAATCCATAAACCTAAAATCCACACATCAGGCTATAATCTTGGTGTTGGTTACCGGCAGATGATTTATAATAATTGGATCTTCTTTGAAATAAGTCCTATGCTAGTCTGGTCTCGAGAAACACCAAATGAGAATTTTAAACAAACAAACGTTAAATTAGTTAAATTTGAATTCATTTTTGGCGGGCAAAAACCAGTTAGTTCAAATAATTAAAAAAATATAATTATAAGGATAATTAATTAAAACTATGAAATAAATGCCTTTGAGAAAACGAAATCAATTTTCAAGCTTTATCTACTTTCTTTATACTGCTCAGAAAATATAAAAACATTCTCATCAGTCATATATAAAGACGCAGAGAATGAGAAATTTGTTATCAAAATCCCCTCTAATGTTTGTTACCACAGATCATAAAACGACAACTTTATCCTTAAACTATAAGACTTAGTACAAAATGAAGATAATTAGAACGGATATGGAACTTGAGGTTCCTTTGGTTGATAAAACATTGGTTGAGTGGGGACACGATTTGGTTCTTCTACCAGATGGGATAAGTGAAGATGCGCTCTGTAAAGAACTGGGAGATTGTTGTCTTTTACTAATGTGCTACACACCCATTACGGAAAAGGTGATTGCTTCTGCGCCAAGGCTCAAGGGTATAGTGAAATACGGTGTTGGTATTGATGCAATAGAAATTCCGGCAGCACATAAAAGAGGAATACCTGTTGTTAACATTCCCGAATATGCCGAAAAAACAGTTGCTGAAGGAGCGTTTGCACTACTTATGGCATTAGCTAAGAAAATCCCATCACTCCAAACGGCAATGAGAGATGAGGGATGGGTCTGGCCTAAAACTCAATGGCTTGGATCTGATATTGCTGGGAAAACATTGGGAATTGTGGGATGTGGAAAAATTGGTTCCTCAATGGCCCTGATGGCTAGAGCCGGTTTTAGTGTTAATGTAATTGGATATGATCCATATAAAAATCAGGAAGAGTTATCTGAAAAAGGGATTACTAAGTATGATGATCTTCATTCTCTCTTAAATGAGTCTGATTTTGTTTCGCTACATGTTGCTCTTGACGATAATGCAATACATATCATTGGAAAAGATGAGTTTGTGGCGATGAAACCAAGTGCAATCATTATAAATACCGCTAGAGGTGCATTAATTAATGAAATGGCGTTACTTGAAGCACTTGAAACGAAACAGATCGCCGGAGCTGGACTGGATGTATTCTCTCTGGAACCTTTGAATCGAGTGGAGCACCCTTTGAGAAAATTGTATGAAATGGAAAATGTTCTTCTTTTGCCTCACTTAACTTTTTATACAAACGAATCAATGGAGAGACTGGAAAAAGAAACTCTGGAACGCTGTAAAGAGATTATTGATGGAAATGAAGTAACTATTAAATCAAATGACCCACGACTCCAGATGAAATAAGATTTTTAAAAGTTCCCGTTGACATTAGTTTCTGGAAAAATAATGCAATGAGCAAATTAAGGAAGTTTCAATTTAGAGCTCGAAATCATGGAAAAATAGAATACAAGTACATTCTAGTAAAAAAACAATTGATGTTATATATTAAATTCTTCTAAAACATCTTTGGCAAACAAATAAAGGGATAAACATGAATTATCAAATTGAACCACTCCAAAATGATGACTGGCCACAGGTACGTTCTATTTATTCGGAAAGTATAAGTACAGGAGTTTCTTCCTTTGACACCAAGCCTCCAAACTGGAGAGACTGGGATTCCTCTCGTCTGTCATCTTGTCGTTTTGTTGCTCGTAAAGGGGAAAAAATTTTTGGCTGGGCTACACTGAGTCCTGTCTCTAGTACCTGAGGCTATGTTGGAGTCGCTGAGGTCAGTGTACATGTTAGACAGGAAAAACAAAGACAAGGAATTGGCTCAGCTTTACTCAAAGCTCTTTTGGCTGCATCTGAAAAAGAAAAATACTGGACAATAACCGCTGAAATTATTTCTAAAAATATAGCTAGTCTGACTTTACATCGAAAATGTGGATTCAGGGAAGTTGGATTTCGGGAAAAATTAGGGCATCGGCAAGGAGAATGGCATGACGTGATATTACTGGAAAGACGCAGCGAGAAAACAGGGGGGCATGGATTACCCACCAGAAAATGTATATAGTGTGGAATTAAAATTTAAGTATTTTGTAAAATAATGCCATATAAATCATTTCCGATATACATGAGGTCTATTCTCGGATATCTTTCAATTGTATTCTTTTTCCCGTTACTTTTGATTCAGGGAATTTACCTAAAAAAAGTAGTACTGAGGCTGCCGACACCAACGGATTCTCCCTTCGGGTTCTTGAAAGGGAAAAAAAGGAAACTCCAATTATTGGGAATTGGAGAATCTCCAATGGCAGGAGTAGGAATATCAAAAAATTCGGAAACTTTGACAGGTTTGACTGCTCTCCGGTTAAACCAATCTATGGATTATCAAGTGAATTGGAAGGTCATGGCTGAAAGTGGGCTGACAATAAATAACTTGAATCTATTGCTCGGTGAGGAAACTTCTTTCGAAGCAGATTTGATTCTTGTATCCATCGGAGGAAATGATGTTTTTAATTTAACAGCACCTTGGGTTTGGGAAAGGAATCTAATCAAATGCATAAATATATTGGCCAGGGGTGGTAAGAAACCACTGATCTTATTTTCGCCTGTACCATGTGTTGGGCGCTTCCCAGCCATTCCTAATCCGCTGCGAATGGTATTTGGTTACTGGGAATTACTGTTGCAGAGTAGCCTTAGTATTGTGATGTATTCAATGGAGGATGTCTACCTTCTTGAGGAACGTTTCCCTGATGGCAGAGAGTTTTTTATGGATGACGGCATTCACCCTTCTGAGTTAGCCTATAAATTATGGTCCGAAAAACTTGCTAGCACTGCCATTGAAATGATCGAAGAGTCCAAACTTTTGAAGTAGTAGAAGGTAAAAGGAATAAAACAATAACTACCTTGAAAACCAATTAATAAAATATGAAACGCCTAATCATTTCTGCTTCAATTTATCTTTCTTCAATTAAAAAAACATTCTTTCGAAGAAAACTTTCTTGATTCAGAGCATGAATTCTGTTACACTTAACTTATACAAAAAAGTATAAGCACTTGGATTTGCGGACAATTTCTATAAACATCCATTGAATTGAATTATAAGTATGAGTGCGGAAAAACCAAAAAAACCTACTGCAGCAAAAAAAAAACCAGCTGCAACAAAGCATACTGCGACTAAATCAGCTGCAACAAAGCATACTGCTCCAAAAGACCAACTATCAACATCAGATAAAGTCATCCGTTTCTTTTTTGGGATTATTGTTTTTACTGCATTGGTAAGTGGTGGGACATACTACCTGCAAAGTTCCTTGATGGTATTACAGCTTTTGGGACTCTATGCACACTGGGCTTTCATTCTTATTTTACTACCTGCGTTATCTGGGTTGGCTCAGCATTTGATTGCCAGTCCAGCTAGGTTGATTGTTGCTGTGTTGGGATCACTGGCTTCTTCAGCAATACTTTACCCCATCTATGCTGAGCGTTTCTGGGCGATTCCTCCAAGCATTACTGATATGATAGTTTTCACGCTAGTCATTGCCGGAATTGGTTTCACTTCAAGCATCAATCCACTCGATAGACACGTCCACCAAAGGCGTGCTAGAAGGAGGAAAAAGTCTTCGGAAAAAGATGATACTCATTTGCATTTGGAACAATATGGAGGTGTTTTAGAAAAATTACTTAATTCATCAGTTCTTCGCTCTATCGAATTGCTCCTTACCGTTTCTTCATTTATTGGTGCAATCTGGGGTACTTTATCTCTTGGCATGTCTGCAATTAATTAATTTCAGGTCAAGTTAGACTCTTCCATATAGTGAAACAGTTAGACTTGGTAAGCACTTTATTTATGAAAAATGGAAATAGTGCTAAAATGTCAGAGATAGAAAAAAAATTATAGAAAAATCAAAAAGGACTTTCGACACATATTGAGTTGAAGAACGTCTTGTGGTTCCCCCACTTGTTATTTCATCTTAAATTTTTTGGATGGAGTTTTTCGTACCAAAAAGTTTTCCAAGCATATTATTATTAGTTTAATAGTTCCTGCATTTGAAGGATTTGAGATTCTTCGCTTGTGTTTATAGCAACATCTCTTAGTGCTAAAATGGAGTATTAAAAATTAATAAAGGTGAAAAAATGATCACTGTTATTGTTACATTTAAGATTTCAAGTGGGTTAACTGCAGATATTTTAAAAGAGAAATTTTTGGAGACATCTACTTTATATCAGGATGTTACTGGTCTAAGAAGAAAAAATTATATATACAACCTTGAGGACAATATTGCTGGTGGTGTATATACTTTTGATAGTGTCGAAGATGCTAAAGAATGGTTTGATGAAGATAGGATTAATTGGATAACAGAAAGATATTCAAAACCAGAAATTAAATTTTTTGCGACGCCTGTTGTAGTTGATAATGAAAAGAAACAAATAGTTTCATAAAAGATAAATCAAAGCCAGGATCTACTGTTATTAACTCACGCTAAACATTCAGTGTCATCCAATTATTCTGTTATAATTCCCTATTCTTGTAAAAAAAAACGATTTGTGTTATTTTGAGGGTGTTTCAAGTTAATTTAACGAATTGAAAAAATATGAGACACATACTGATCATTATCTCTTTCATGCTCCTGACATCGCCTTTGTACGGTGATTCTCATATCGTAAAAAACCATTTCGGTTGGATAACATCTTCTGGCTTTCAATTGAAAGAATTCGGTGACAATAACGACCATCCTATTTATAATGGAGAAGCTGAAAATGGGAAACCAAACGGTATGGGAATAATGAGTTTCCCTGATGGAAGAAAATATGTTGGGCAATGGAAAGATGGTAAGGAGCACGGCTTAGGAGCACTTTCTTACGTGATGGGCGAAAGGAAAGGGGAGAAGTATGAAGGAGAATTCAAAGATGGCAAAATGTGGAATATTATAAAATATAACACTGGTGGAAGATATGTAGGAGAATTTAGAAATGGATTAATTTGGGACGGATTAGTATACGAAAACGGGAATGTTAAAGGAAGGTGGGTTAATGGAGTAAAACAGTAGTTACTTCAAAATAGTCTGTATCATTTACAGTTAGTAATTGATAAAAATTATCCACAGACAGATAACATTTATAAATTATTATGAATGTAGCTTCTCACCACAATGTGGACAAAATCCACCTTTTTTCATTTCATCAGAAAAACCTGTAGCCAATAGACCAGCAGGTAGAGCAAAAAACCCAATTCCGAAAATTGCAGAAACCGAACCTAAGAATTTCCCAAGAGATGTGATCGGAAAAATATCACCGTAACCTACAGTTGTTAAAGTTGCTACTGCCCACCACATGGCTGACGGAATACTTGAGAATTTCTCTGGTTGCGCTTCGTTCTCCGCAAAATATACGCCTGTTGAACAAATCAATAAGAGACTGAACATCAATATTAATGAAGATAATAATTCTGATCTTTTCTTATAAATTGTATTAGTTATGATGTGAAAAGTTTTTGAGTGTTTAAAATGTTTGGTTATTCTTAAAATTCTGAGGAATCTTAAGATCCTAAGGATTCTATAATCACTTACAATAAAGGTCATGTAAAATGGTGCTATAGCAAGCAGATCTATAATTGCCATTGGAGAAAAAAGATATTTTATTCTACCTAGAATTGGGTTTTGGTACTTCTCAACTGAAATACAAGACCATAATCTTAACAAATATTCTGCACTAAAGATTAAAACAGATACGATTTCAAAATATCTAAAAATAGATTCATATTCTCCAAATAATTTATCCTCAGTCTCTAGAATTAATGCAACAACATTTAAACCAATTAGTATTGAAATAAAATAATCAAAGACTTTACTGTTTTTGTCATTCTCCTTACTTATTTCTAAAATTTCCCAAATTCTTTGTTTGTTCATAATTTAATATTTTTTTTGTCCGTAATGCTAAACGTTATTTGTTTTTTGTTATTTTGGACTGTGCACATTAGAAGAAATATAAATTTTTTTAGCAATTGGTAATTTTGTCAAACAGATAATTTATTTTGAACGATGATGATTTTTTCATATCACAGATCAATCGATTCCCTAGGATGTATTCGTCTAGTAATCCCTGTTGGTTTATGGACAAGTTACATCGTCCCAAAACTTTGAATTTATTTTTGACATTGTGAAAAGCATTCGAATAATAACAGAGATTGGAAAACTCTCCTTATCGCCTACAGCTAACACGTATTGCCCTGTGTTAGTTTTGTTATAAACACGGAGGTAGTAAGTACCTTCCTTGTAAAACCTGTTGGATTTGAATTTCTGTCCTATTTCTGGACCTATCCAGTACCACTTCTCTCCGTGTTTTTCATACCATGCCCACCAGTTAAAGTTTTCACCATCTTTACGTTCAATCAGTTCAAAGTCTTCGTCAAGAACTTCGAAGGAGAATTTTTTTGAAATGGGACAATTATCTATCTTAGGTACAGTGATACCAACATAAAATTTGAATCTCGAATCACTGTCGATACGATAGTAATGTGGTTCTCCCATGAGTTCGGAGAAAATTGCCTTGGAGATTTCTGGCTCCTCGATAATGTAAGGAGATTTAACGGTTCTGTTTTCAGTGTTCAAAACAGGTTGATGAGCATCAACAGACCATGAAATTGATAATATCAAAGTAATGCTAATAAGAATTCGAATCATTTTTTCCGTTAAGAAGGATCATTTACTAAGATTTAGTTCAAATGAGTCCAAAAAATTACTTTATTCTCATGATTTTCAATATCGATCTCGTCAATAATTGAAATTTAAAGATTTAACGTCGCAATATTAAATATTGGAAGATTCATTTTACAGTTATTTTGTCTTGTAGTCCATGGTGAAATGTTAACATTCTTCTGGATATGAAAGGTGGTTTAGAGGTACATCTTAATGAGACAGATAAAAAACTATTTTCTAATACAAAAAAATGTTTGATACAAATAGTATTTGATTATTTATATATTAAATCATATAACCTAAAATTAAAAAAAGTTGCAAAGACTAATTCCTTGTACAATTAAAATATTGATGTTACTTTTTAATCAAAATTTGTGCACATTATTCCATAAAATTTATTTTTCTATAACTTTCTTTAATGGACATTAAGAATGAACAAAATCACTAGAATAAAAACTGGGAACCGTATGAGTCAAATTGTGATTCATAATGATACCATCTATCTTGCTGGTCAGGTAGGGAATGTCGAAGATGGAGTAGCAGAACAAACTAAAACTTGCCTTGAAAAGGTCGAGGGTTTACTCCATGAAGCTGGTTCAGATAAAACTCTAATTCTGCAAACTACTATTTGGCTTGATAATATGGATGATTTTGCGAAGATGAATGAAATTTGGGATGCTTGGATAACACCTGGAACTTCTCCGGCACGTGCGTGTGGTGAGGCGAAACTTGCTTTACCAGAATACAAAGTTGAAGTGATAGTGGTTGCTGCTCGCAAATAACATTTTTTCATAAATAAATGTACTAAACTTAGGTAATGTCATGCAGATGTTTTTAAAACCTGTCCTTTTTCTTTTTCTTATATCCCTTGTGCCAAATGCTTTTGCCTGTCACCAAGGTGATTTTGAAAGTGGCAACAAGGGCCATCACAAATTTGGAAAGAATAGTGGAATATTGCAATTTACGGAAAATTCAACTGTTTCAGTTTCAACTACTACTTCCTGTGATTTCTATACAGCATTTTTAGAAAGTGAATATGATTTTATTCAGCAACAGATAGCTTTTGGGAATGGGGCACATCTTGATGCTCTCGCAACGATAAATGGTTGTGAAGAAGGGGTCAGAGTTGAGTTCTCTAGAGCTTTGCGTGTCAATTACATTGAATTATTTAGTGATCACAATAATCCACAAGTATTAAGGAATGGGATTGAAGAGTTAATAGATTCAAATTCTAAACTAAAATTGTCTTGTAGAAAAGTATAAGGAAAGAAAAATGAAAAAATTAAGTATTTTTTCAATCTTTGCCATTCTCATATTTACTTTTGGTAGTGAATATGTGATGGCTTGTCACGAGGAAGCGAATAGTGGGGGTTATCCGACCCTTAGAGGTCACAACCCAAAGTCTCGTCTAAGTGGGTTTTTAACAAGTTTTGAGGGTACAACAGCATTTTCATCTACATCTACGAAATGCGACGAATACATTAGTTTTATAGATCTAAGTTATGATCAAATCGCAGAAAACGCTGCTCAGGGTTATGGCCCATATCTTGATGCTTTATCATCCTTCAGGGGTTGTCCAATCAACAACAAAGATCGATTCCAACAACTGATTCGGGAACATTATAGCTATCTTTTTGTAAATAATGAAAATAATGGTGCAGCCCTTGGTCACAGGTTAGAGATTGTACTAAAGCATGATAGAATTTTGCGCAATCAATGCTCTGCTCTAAATGAATTATCCTAATCTAAATGATATAATTTTCGCTTATCCCTAATATTCAGTTACTGTTATAGTATTTACCCCATAAATTGAAATACAAAACATATGATGATCTAAATTAGGTTCTCTAAACCACTTTTTAGGAAATTATTAGAGACTTTATATGGATTATGTGTTTGTGAGTATTTTTAGTGAAGTATTTTCAACAAAGTCCTTTACATTCTCACGGTAAGTCAACATATGTGGTGCATTCATATGTTTTTTTAGAGTGTCAAAATTCTCCCATTTTTCGATAATGGTAACCATGTTTTCATCAAATACTTGATTATCAATCTGAAAATCCATATCGATTGTAGAATTGTATTCTATGCATCCCTTTTCTTTAATAACATTTGGAATATTAGACTTTAGATGCTCTATTAAAATATCACGTTTGCCAGATTTTACTTTGATGCTCGCAATAACATGTATCATTATTTTTTGTTAGTTAAATTGTAAATACAAATTTATACTAAAACATTTTCCTCATTGAACCATAAGCTATCCAATACTGGAAGATTAATTTACATCAATTAATAATCAAAACATATATTTTCAATTCATTTAATGTTTTTAACTTATTTTCATATCTTGTGAATGTCTAATTTCATCAAAATCTTCTTCCATCTCTCTAAGTTTATAGATCAAATCAGAAGTGAGTATTAGATCGAGGTGGTCTTTCAAAGTCTCTTTTTTTGCAAGGTACTTACTTAGTACTTGGCTATTCCAACGTAAAATCTTAGCTGCCTCCTTGCCGGTTGTGACATCTGCAGATGTTTTTCCTCCTGTGATGAAAGACTGCTCTCCAATGAATCCGCCTGTAGGGATAATTATATGCTCACCATGTTTGAGCACAACTTCAGCCTCACCCTCTACTACAAGCATCAAGCTATCGAGTTCTGAATCACGCGTGACAAGAGTTACATCAGGTCCGAGTTCCTCGATAGATCCATGATCGATCAAATGTTTAAATTCCCTTGGAGCGAGAGATCTGAATGTCAGATCATAGATCTTCTGTTCTAAAAAACCTAGTTTGACCGGCCTAGTTTCTAGGTAAATGAGAAAGAGCATTACCAGGTTTATTACCGTATAGATACAAACCCAAATAATGGGATTCCACAAAGGTGTTTCAAAGAAATATAAATAATAAGGAATAACTAGGGCATTCCCAGTAATAGTCAGAGCTCTCAGCCAGACTATTTTTTTTGCCATAAATGCTAATAACCAAATTGTATAAGCACAATTCAGTAGAATTACGTAAATACTCAACCCATCCATTGTTTTTCTTGAAATTTAAAATTTGGCTAAGATAATTTTATATA
>Ga0066866_10001158_pt1 | contig 10793 bp, 10 predicted proteins | sample ETN01SmetaG_3_FD_66435 | JGI IMG/M metagenome (GOLD analysis project Ga0066866, IMG submission 66435) | Marine microbial and viral communities from oxygen minimum zone, Eastern Pacific Ocean - ETNP2014F12-01SV263 | ecosystem: Environmental > Aquatic > Marine > Oceanic ...
TAGGTATCCACCAATATCCACTAAATTAAATAAATCGCCAATTCTCTCTCTAAACAAATAATTTGAAATTAAAACAATTTTAAACTTACTCTTGGAAAAACTCCATTTCAAACTATTTTCTAAATCTTCATTAATTGTTACAACATTTTTTATATTTTCTAATTTTTTTAAAAACTTATTATTTTTATCAACAGCAAAAACTTTATATCTATTAGCAAATTCTATTGAGTGTCTTCCCTGTCCACAAGCTATATCAATTAATTTTCCACCTGGCTCAATTGAATAAATTATTTTTTTTATCCAACTAGAGGGTTCATTCATTCTAATTGTCATTTGAATCTCAAAGCTCTTATTTGCGCTTCAAATGAATTTAAAAACTTTGATCTGTCTGCCTTCGAAAATGATTTATTTTTAGAAATCATAAATGGATTGGCTGCTCTCATTTCTGTCATTAAATTTCTTTTTGAAAGTTCATTGCCAATATTATCTTCATTTAATACATGTCCATCATGTTTAACTATCAACGCGCCCTTTTTAATGCATTCTGAAGCCAGCGGGATGTCAGCTGATACAACAATATCATTTTTTTCTACTTTGCTGATTATGTAGTCATCAGCTTTATCGAGTCCACTTTCAACAAATACACTTTTGATTAACGGATTAGAGTTAGGCCTTATGCCCCCATTAGAAACCACGTAAACATCCAAGTTATTCCTGATAGAAACTTCAAAAACTTCCTTTTTGACTGGACATGCATCAGCATCTATAAAAATTCTGGTCATATTAATTGAAAATATACTAAATTTTTATATACAAATATCAATAAATAATAAAAGTTAGTCTCCATGAATATAAAAGATTTTTTCATTGCTTTTTTTGTGCCTTTGTCGTGGGGATTAGGGTTTGTAGCAGCTAAATCTGGTTTGGGTCATTTTCCACCACTTTTATTGATGAGCTTAAGGTTTTTCTTGTCATCTATTATGTTAGTATGGTTTTTCCCTATTCCAAGATTATATTTAACAAAAATTTTCTATATTGCTTTAGTGTCTGCAACACTTCAATATGGCCTCACATTCTCCGGTTTGAAAATTTTAGACACTTCAACGGCTTCTCTACTTATTCAAACTGAAGTTATTTTTGGCATAATCACAGCAGCTGTTTTTTTAAGAGAAATGCCAACAAAAAAACAAATCATTGGAATTGCAGTTGCATTTTTCGGTACAATTTTATTACTAGGCACTCCATCTGTTGAAGGCAAGTCCTTAGGAGCATTTTTGGTATTGAGTGGAGCTTTTTGCTGGGCTATTGGTCAAGTTATGGTAAGGAGCCTTCAAGGAAACGTTAATGGCTTTACACTGATTTGCTGGATAGGAATATTTTCGTGCCCTCAAATGCTCTTAATGTCAATATTGATCGATGGTAATCCAATTCCTTTATTAATCAGTGCTAATTATATTAATTGGCTAACTGTTTTATATCTCGGGTTAGTAATGACAGTTTTAGGTTATGGTGCTTGGTTTTATATTTTATCAAAACACTCAATGCCTATTGCAATGCCCTTTTTATTACTTATACCAGTCAGCGCTATTATTGGAGCATTTATATTTTTTAATGAACTTCCATCTTTAGAAGTTATCTTTGGAGGTATAGTAATCATTTCAGGGCTAGGAATAATATTAATTGAACCAAAAGCAATTTTTACAAAATCAAAATAATTAATAATCATGGATTTAAATTTAGAAAATTATTTTGAATTTCCAATAGAAATAATATTTTCAAAAAAAAGAAAATCTATTTCGATACAAGTTCACGAAACAATAATTATGGTAAGATCAACTTTTTGGATCTCTAAAAGAGATTTGAAAACTTTTATTTTAAAAAACCAAAACTGGATCAATAAAAAAATATTAGAGCAAAAATTAAAAATAAAAACACAATATAATTTTATACATAACGAAACCTTTTCCCTCATGGGTAAGGATTTCAATCTTAAACTGGATGAAAGTTTAAATAATAGTCCTTACATTTTAGACAATTTAATTATCGCTAGTAATAATCAAGTCACCACTAAAAAGTTCGGTACAGTAAAAGAACAATTAGAATTTTTATTTAAGGAAACTGCTTATAATCATCTTTATGAAAGGACTCAATATTATTCTAAGTTAATATTAGTAAAACCAAGACGTATTTCTATCAAAAACTACAAATCTAGATGGGGAAGTTGTTCCTCTAAAGGTGAAATTTTTTATAATTGGAAAATTATAATGGGACCTGAAAAAATTATCGATTATTTGATAGTTCATGAACTATGTCACATGATACACTTCAACCATTCAAAACAATTTTGGTCAAAAGTTCAAGAGTATATTTCTGATTATAAAGACAGAAGATTTTGGCTGAAAAATAATAGTTATAAATTGAGTTTATAATATTAACGCCCGTAAGAAACGGGCGTTAATAGTAAATAATTTTATTTTATATGCTATTTTTCTTTAGTTTTAGTTTTAGTTTTAGCTTCAGGTTCAGGTTCAACTTTAGCTTTAGTTTTAGAAGAAGTTGCCGCTGACCAGATCATTAACCCAAAAGCAATTTTATTGACAAAGTCAGCTATATTGTAGATAGCATTTAGTGATGCTGCGTCAACTTGACCTCCTGCATATCCAAGAACATAACCTAAAGGATAAATGGCCCATCCAATAAGTACAATCAGTCTCATAGTTTTAAATGAAGACTGAACACCTTCAGGTGCAGTTGATAAATTTTCTTGAGCATCTCCAGCAAATATTGCCCACAAGATGTAACCCCATCCAAGCATGCCAACAATGAATGCTAGCCATACATTTACATATCCAACTTCGCCGCAGTACCCAGCAAGTAGCATTATAAGTGATGCGAAAAGCAAATTCCAGAATACTCTTCCTGCTACCGCACCAACAGCTGCGAGAATTAAATAAAATTCAACAATTTGAAGTGGAACTGTAATAATCCAATCAATATACCTATATACTGTAGGAGTATCTTGAGTTTCAACCCATACACCTCTCATATAAAAATAATGGACTGCTGCAACCATCGTAACAAGACCCGCTATGGTTAATGATGTTCTCCATTTAGCATCAACTTTATTAGCTTCCATAAAGAAAAATACAGTTGCTGCCACCATGCCTATTGAAATTACCCAAAAACTGATCCCTACAAAATCACCTGCTTCAAGGTTGTTTGATGCGTGAGCCATAAAAGGTAATAATGACATCAAACCTGCAGGAATTAGATGCCTGCCTATTTTATTAAACAAATTGCTCATTAATAAACTCCTACTATTTCTCATTACTTCATATATAAGGAATATTCAAAATTCAATAATAATTTAATTAAATATTAATCAATTGTTTTTTTAATGATTTTAATAAATTATTTACTAATTTTAATATGCTAATTTTTTTTAATGCGACTAAGAAATTGCATCGTTTGGATTGTTCGTTTATTTTCCGTTATGCAATTTTGAATTTCTGAGGCCAAGTGATGTTAACCGACCATGTGTTGATCAGTGTTTTAATATTTTTTATTTCATGTGGCATCTTGTGGATAATCATATCAAAAATACAGAATTCGAACATTTCAACTAGATTTAAAAGGATTGTAATTTACCTAGGGATAGCCATAATATTTTTCATTGTTATGTTAATTTTTGACCACCATTCAGCAAATCATATAGCTTTAAATGCATAGAATAGAATGAAAAAAATATCTGCTGTATACCTTACTTTATTAGGCGCAACTTGTATGAGTTTTGTAGGCTTGCTCATAAGGTTAATTGATAATGCAGATGGTTTTCAAATTCTATTCTATCGGTCATTGGGGATGTCTGCAATCATACTTCTAGTAGCTTGTCTAAAAAGAAAAAGCCGTCCAATCTTAGTTTTGCTTTCACTAGATAAAAATGATTTTCTAATGGGAAGTTTCCTTTGTTTCGCTTTTTTGACATATGTTTTTGCTATGTTGAACACATCTATTGCTTCAACTTTATTTCTTCTTTCAATGTCTCCTATATTTGCTGGATTAATCAGTTGGTTCTGGATTGGAGAAAAACCTAAAAATATTGTTTGGGTCTCTATGTTAATAGCTCTTTTTGGAGTTTTATTAATGATGGGAGATGGCTTTAATAATAATAGTAAAACCTTTGGAAATTTCTTAGCCTTATCGTCAGCAATATTTTTTGCTCTTATGTTAGTTCAGGCGAGAAAAAGTAAAAAAACGGATGTACTAGGAGGCACTTTTTTGGGCGCTGTTTTTTCATTTGCACTTGGGATAATTATTACTTTAATACTTAAAAATGACCTCATCATCAGTAAATATGACATATTATTATCTATTTTTATGGGGTTGTTCACTATAGGAATTGGCATAGCTTTAGTAACTTGGGCAACTCCCTATTTACCCGCTGCTGAAATAAGTATACTAGTCTTAATTGAAAGTATCCTTGGCCCAATATGGGTATGGATCTTTTTAAATGAAACAATATCAGTATTTGAATTAATAGGAGGATTAACGGTTTTATCAGCTGTGATTTTGATGATATACGTAAATCAAAAAATTTCTTCTTAGTAAAAAAAATGACGACTCTTCCAAATGAAAGAGTCGTCATTTTTTGGGGAGGAATTTATAATAGTTATTTGCATTTAGCGTGCCAAAATAATAAATTATTACATAGTAGAAAGTACAAATTATTTTTCATATAGTAACGTATAGTAATTTAGTGATTTTAATTGAAATAAAGGTTCAATGTGTCCAACGAACAGAATATCTTAATTCGAAAAGATAATAATAACATTTGTAATTTAATTTTAAATAGACCTAAAGCTCATAATGCTCTTTCATTTGATCTTTTAACTAAAATCCAAAATGAATTAAAAAAAATCAAAGCTGATAAAAAAATCAGAGTTTTAATTATTTCTGCTAATGGACCATCATTTTGTTCTGGTCATGATTTGAAGGAAATTAATTCCAATAATAACAAACAAAGTTATATTAAACTCTTTAACCTTTGCAGTGATGTGATGCTCTCGCTTGTTAGTCTTAGTATACCAGTTATAGCAAGCGTTCACTCAACTGCTACAGCGGCAGGTTGTCAACTTGTTGCAACCTGTGATTTAGCAATTGCTTCAGAAAGTGCTCGTTTTGCAACTCCAGGGGTAAATATCGGGTTGTTTTGTTCAACGCCAATGGTTGCTTTATCAAGAAATATTTCTAAAAAAAGTTCCATGGAAATGCTTTTGACTGGTGATATGATAGACGCTAGTGTTGCTAAAGAATATGGGTTAATAAATAAAGTTGTGCCAGAAAATGAATTAGAAAATACTGTGCTTGAGATTTCAAATAAAATTCTTCAAAAATCTTCGAAGACAATAGCAATTGGGAAAAATGCATTTTATAAACAATTAGAATTAGGAATTGCAGACGCCTATAAATTAACGAGTTCTGTTATGGCTAATAATATGGCTGGATATAATGCACAAGAAGGCGTAAAGGCATTTTTAGATAAGAGAAAGCCTAATTGGCAGGATTGAAGATACTAAAATATTTTATATTTTTTAGTATTAGTAAATGACTTTTTTAATGTTTTAATTGATTGGGAACAAATAATAGTTTTATTTTTAAAGTATTCCTCATGATTTTGCTCAATACTGTCAATGTTATATCTATAATTAACCATTAACCCAGCTGCTGAGCTTAAAGCTTTAACTGATACATCTCCCATAAAATTTATTCTGTCTAAAATTGCACCATTACCAAGATGAAATCTTGCAACGCTATCATTTGGCAATCGGTCAGGTCTAGAGGATATGAAAAAATAATCTAATGAATTTTCTATAACTTCTTCTTTATAGTTTTCTGTATCCTTAACCCACGACGGGTCTTTCAACCTTTTATACAAATGTTTCTTTTCTAACTTCAGCCATTTCATAAAATCTGGTACTGGCGATAAAGTAACAAAATCCTTTATATTTGGGTATTCAGTTCTGATTGCCTGCGCTACTTGTTTTATTAAAAAATTGCCAAAGGAAATACCCTTCAAACCTTTTTGACAATTAGAAATTGAATAGAAAACAGCTGTTGTTTCATTACCCTTTGAAACGATTTTACGATCATTGGACAACACTTCTTCTATGTTTTCAGGAACTTTATCCATCAATGCTACAACAACAAAAATTAAAGGTTCATCCTGCATTGAAGGATGAAAAAAAGAAAAGCAAAGCCTGTCATCAGGTTCCAGCCTATCCCTCAAATTTTTCCATGACGCAATCTCATGAACAGCTTCGTATTCAATTACTTTTTCTAAAATTACAGCTGGAGTTGACCAACCGATTTGTTTTAAAACCAAGAAGCCACTGTTGAACCAATTTTTAAATAATTTAACAAAGTCATTGTCTACTCGCTTTAAATTAGGTTTGTCTTTTAAAAATAAAAGAAGTTTCTCTCTCAGTTTAACCAATCTATTTGTTCCACGTTCAGAGGAATTAAGTTTGCTAAGAATTTCTACCCTTATTGGCTCAGATCTTTTAATAACTGAGTCGAGGTTTTCTGGGGATTTATTGAGATTAAATTTTTTAACCTCCTCTAAAAGCTTTGTTCCATCAATATCATGGTATTCAGCTAAATAATTAAAGAAGTCTATCAGTTGGTTTTGATTAAGATTCTCTATTTTTCCGAGCAATTGTTCAGAGAATACATTTGCTGATGCTTCTCCCTTAGCATTTAAAATATTATGGACCAGATCTTCAACGCTATAGTTATCATTAGTATCCTTTGCACGAATAAATGGTTTTAGTAAATTTTTTCTATTTAATAAATTATTAAGAATGTCACTTAAAAATGAAGATTTAGACATTTATATTTTATTTTCCCTTCCAGACTGGTTCTCTTTTTTCAGCAAAAGCCTTGGCACCTTCTATCTGGTCTTCACTACCGTATAAAGCTTTAATTGTTGCAAATTCTTTTCTGTTCATTTTATTCAAAGTTTCTTGAAAAGAATTATTTTCAGCATATCTAGCAATTTCTTTTATTGCTGCAAAAACTAAGGGCGGACCAGATGAAAGATGATTGGCTACTTCTCTAGCTCTATCCATTAGATTTTCTTTAGCAACAACCTCGTTTACAAGACCCCATTTATGTGCCTCTTGAGCATCTATCCACCTTCCAGTAAATAATAATTCCATTGCTATATGATAAGGTATTCTTTTTGGCAATTTGATTGTTGCTGCATCTGCAATTATACCTGATTTAATTTCCGGCAAAGCAAAAGATGCATGATCTGCAGCTATTATAATGTCACAAGCAAGAGCCCATTCTAACCCGCCTCCACAGCAAATACCGTTAACAGCTGCTATAACGGGTTTATTTAAATTTGGTAATTCTTGGATACCAGCCCAACCACCTTCTCCGTAATCAGTTGTAGGCTCCTCACCAGCAGCAGCAGCTTTTAAGTCCCAGCCAGCACAAAAAAATTTTTCTCCTGCTGCAGAGACTATTGCAACTCTATAATCTGGGTTGTCTCTGAACTCAACAAATGCCTCTCCCATCATTTGACTTGTTGCTCCATCTATTGCATTTGCTTTTGGTCTATTTAAGATTAGTTCAAATACAGAACCATTCCTATTTATGTTAACTGGACTATCATTCATTTTTTAATCTCCCTTATTTTAGGCTCCTAACGGTCTAAGTAACTCTCTTGAAATAATATGTCTTTGGATTTCACTTGTACCATCATAAATTCTTTCAACCCTTGCATCTCTCCAAAATCTTTCTAAAGGCAGATCATCCATAAGTCCCATCCCACCATATATCTGAATAGTTTCATCCGTAACTTCAGCCAACATCTCAGAAGCAAACATTTTTGCCTGAGCAACTTCCCGATTAGCAGGTAATTGTTGATCTAGTCTCCAAGCTGAATTTAAAGTTAAGAAGTCTGCAGCGTCAATTTTTGTTATCATATCTGCCAACTTAAATGAAACTCCTTGAAACTTTCCAATTTTTTGACCAAATTGCTCTCTTTGCGAAGACCACTCCAAAGCATAATCAAATACCCTGCGAGCTCTACCCACACACATTGTAGCCACAGTAATACGTGTTGCATACAACCACTCATTGGCAACTTCAAAACCTTTATGCAAATCACCTAAAACTTTACTTTTGGGGAGTCTGCAATTATCAAAATTTAAAATGCAATTTTGATACCCTCGATGTGAAACAGAATTATATCCATTCCTAATTTCAAATCCTGGCGTTCCTCTGTCAACAAGGAAACATGTGATTAATTTCTTTTTACCTCTGGGTGTATCTTCCTCACCTGTTGCTATAAAAACGATTACAAAGTCAGCAATGTTTGCATGAGAAATAAAATGTTTAGTACCGTTAACAATATAATCATCTCCATCTCTTTGAGCAAAACATTTCATTCCCCTTACATCTGAGCCAGCTGAAGGTTCTGTCATCGCAAGAGCATCAAATTTATCTCCTTTTATAGCGGGGTATAAATATTCTTCTCTTTGCTCTTTATTACATGCCATCAAAATGTTAGAGGGTCTGCCCCAAAATATTGTGAGCCCCTGACTTCCTCTTCCAAGTTCTCTCTCGAGTAATGCAAATGTTAAATTATCCAAACCTCCACCGCCCACTTCAACAGGCATATTAGGCGCAAAAAAACCAAGTTGTTTAACTTTATTCTTTATTTCTTGACCTATTTCGTCAGGAACAATACCCAACTTCTCAATTTGATTCTCAAGAGGGTAAATTTCATTTTCAACAAATGATCTAACGGTTTCAACAACCATTTTCTGTTCTTCATTTAAACCAAATTCCATTTTTAATCCTGAAAATTTTATTTATTAAGTACTTATTCTCTTATTTTTATTATCAATCCAATTAAATATTTTATACAATAAAAATTATTGGATTGAATGCATATTAATTTGATTTCAATTTATTTAAACTAAAATAATATAAATATTATACAATTTCATGATTGATCCAAACTTATCAAATTCATATTACAACTATCCTCTTTTAATCAAACAGTTATTATTTTCACCTCTGGCTTGGAACCCTCAACAAGAGATTGTTAGTGGTTTAAATAAAAAATACAATTATAAAGGTTTTTTGAATAGGATTAATTCTCTCGCTAATGCTTTAAAAAGTATTGGTGTTAAAAAAGGCAATACCATTGGTGTAATGGACTGGGATTGCCATAGATACTTAGAGTGTTTTTTTGCAATTCCCATGATGGGCGCGGTCCTACATACAATAAATATTCGCTTATCTGAGCAGCAAATTTTATATACCATAAATCATGCTGAAGATGATATACTCTTGGTTCACCAAGATTTCATTCCAATAATAAATAAAATATATAGTCAATTTGATAGAACAATCAAAATTGTACTTTTAAATGATAGTTCCATGGAAATTAAGGATATTTTTTTTCAAAATTACGTTTCAAATTATGAGGATTTATTAAAAAAGAATGAAAGTAGTTTTGAATTTGAAGATTTTGATGAACATACTATAGCAACCAAATTTTACACCACTGGAACAACGGGAAAACCTAAGGGGGTTTCTTATTCTCATCGACAACTAGTTATTCACACCTTAGGGTTTATAGCTGGAACAAGCATTTCAAAATCTGAACATCGATTTCACAATGAAGATGTATACATGCCTTTAACACCAATGTTTCATGTTCATGCCTGGGGCTTTCCATACATGGCAACTCTATTAGGGGTCAAACAAGTTTACCCTGGAAAATTTGAACCGTCCCTATTGCTTGAACTAATCAAAAATGAAAAAGTTACTTTTTCGCATTGTGTTCCTACGATATTGCAACTCTTGATAAGTGAAAATAAAAAGAAGGAGATTGATTTATCTGGACTAAAATTAATTATTGGTGGCTCTGCAATGCCTAAAAGCCTGGCTTTAGAAGCTACCAGACTAGGAATTAACGTATTAAGCGCATATGGAATGTCTGAAACTTGTCCATTTCTGACCATTGCGCAAATTCCTTCAGAAAGTAACAATATTGATGAAAAAATTCTTATAGATTCAAAATGTAAGACAGGTAAACCTGGTCCATTAGTTGAATTAAGAGTTGTAGATGAAAAATTAAATGACATACCAAAAGACAATAAAACCACAGGTGAAGTAGTTGTTAAAGCTCCATGGCTCACTAGTGGTTATATTAAAGACAAAGATGCTTCAATCGAATTGTGGAAGGGAGGTTATATGCACACAGGAGATGTGGGGTACATTGATGAAACAGGTTCTTTGGTTATTACAGACAGAATTAAAGATGTAATTAAATCTGGTGGTGAGTGGATTTCTTCTTTGCAAATAGAAGACATCGTTTCTCAATGTGAAGAAGTTAAGGAAGTTGCAGCGATTGGAGTGCCTGATAAAAAATGGGGTGAAAGACCAATACTTATAATTTCAACTGATAATACTGTTCATAAAACTGAGATAATATCAAATGTTCAAAAAAAAATTAATGAACAAATTGAATTGGGGTTTATTTCTAAATGGGCAATGCCTGATAGGGTTGTTTTTGTTAATGAAATTGACAAAACCAGTGTAGGCAAAATTAATAAAAAATTGCTAAGGGAAAAATTCAACATCATGAAAAACTAAAAAGTTTCATTGGTATAGGATTTTAATTTCACAAATGATTGGTTTTCTGGTTTAAAGGATTTCTGTATGTTTAGATTTAATACAAACAATCAGTCCAAGGGCTTAATCCTAACAAC
>Ga0066866_10001164_pt1 | contig 10777 bp, 8 predicted proteins | sample ETN01SmetaG_3_FD_66435 | JGI IMG/M metagenome (GOLD analysis project Ga0066866, IMG submission 66435) | Marine microbial and viral communities from oxygen minimum zone, Eastern Pacific Ocean - ETNP2014F12-01SV263 | ecosystem: Environmental > Aquatic > Marine > Oceanic ...
TTCCATTGAGTAGAAAACTAAAAAACAAATAAAGGGGGAATTAAAATGCAGCATTTTTCAGAAGAATTTTCAGCTGAAGTAGTGAAGCAACAATATGCCAATTGCAAAGATGTAAGATTAAAAAAGATTATGGAAAGTGCAGTTACTCATCTGCATGAATTTGTAAAAGAAGTAGAGCCCACTCAAGAAGAATGGATGTATATGATTGAGTATTTAACAAAAACGGGTCAGAAGTGTGATGATAAGAGGCAAGAATTTATTCTATTGTCAGATGTTCTGGGTATTTCTGCATTAGTTGATACGATCAATAATCGTAAAACCTTAAATGCAACTGAATCAACTGTGCTTGGTCCGTTTCATGTTAAGAATGCTCCTATAAAAGAAATGGGAGACAATATTAACTATGATGGGAAGGGTGAACCAGCATATATCTTTGGTTCGGTTACTGATACTGATGGAAATCCAATCGATGGGGCAGAAATTGATGTATGGCAGGCGAATGAAGATGGGTTTTATGATATTCAACAACCTGATGTTCAGCCAGAAATGAATTTACGAGGTATTTTCTCTACTAAAGATGATGGAAAATACTGGTTTAAATCTGTTAAACCTAAATTTTATTCTATCCCTACTGACGGACCAGTAGGAACTATGATAAATGCTACCGGAAGACATCCTAATAGACCCGCACATTTGCATTATATTGTAAGTGCTGAAGGGTATAAAGCTGTCGTTACCCACGTTTTTGTAAAAGGAAGTGAATACTTAGATTCAGACGCTGTGTTCGGGGTTAAGAATAGTCTTATTAGCGAATATGTTTTGATTGAAGATGAAATTAAAGCTAAGAAAATTGGTTTTGATACTCCATATTTCGAATTGGAGTTTAACTTTGTATTAGAAAAAATAACCATATAAAATTGAGAAAAATGAATCAATTTTAAACATGATTGATTTTATAAGAATACTATCTCATCTATTTTTTTTGCTTACATGATAATTGAAATCACCAGGGTCTGAAAGATCTGGTACTGTCCAGCCATCAAGATCATATTCAGACATACATTGCTCAGCAAAACCTTTGAACTTGTCAGCATTACCAGATGCTTGAGCCCCAAACAAACAATACCTCCGAATTTCCTCAGTAGAGCCCCCATAATTAATTTCATATAATTCATGCCTGCCACCAAATTCAGACGCTATACTATCCCAAAGTAGTTTTAGAAGTTTTACTCGTTCTTCAGCTTTATAACCATTTGATCCTCTGAGGTATTTGTCTATGTAAGGAGAAAGTTCTGGATTTTTAAAGTCCATTGCATTTGAGTTTAAGTATATGAGACCTGATGCAACTGTTTGTTCTATAATATATTTAATTTTTGTATAAGCCATTGTCGCAATGATCTGGTAAGCATTTCCTGGATCCATATTGGGCAGAACATAATCATCAATCCATGGCTTCGGATCTTTAACCATTGCATCGGATAACCCCCAAAAAAGATTTCTCCAGGCAATAACTTCACCAACATTTGCTTGAACCCCCCTATAATCTTTGGTGCCTGCCGCCTCTACAGCTTTTAGTAACAATCCTGCGATAAAGTCCAACTTAACAGCAAGTCTAGTACAGCCATGAACAACAAACCTTGGCAGGAAACCTGTCTGTGGAAAAAAATTATTTGCCTTATCTATGTCTCCATAGACAAAAACATTTTCCCAGGGAACTAAAACTTTATCCATGATAAAAATTGCATCATTTTCATCCAGTCGACTTGACAGAGGCGCATCAAAAGGACTGTCCATGACGGTAGAATTCATTTCATAAGATTTTCTACATATAAACTTTATACCAGGAGCGTTTGTGGGAACCATAAAAACCAATGCAAATTTTTTATCTTGCAGAGGGATTAGGCCGTGATGAGCAACGAAAGTATAATTTGTTAAAACTGACCCTGTTGCCACAACCTTTGCACCAGATACTATAATCCCTGAATCAGTTTCCTTCTCGACCTTACAGCAAACATCAGAAGCTTCATTTGGTGGTCGATCTCTATCGACAGGAGGATGAATTATAGCATGATTTATAAAAGGCACTCTTTCTTGGCTAAATTTGTACCAACTTTTAGCATTTTCTTGAAAAGGGTCGTAAAATTCTGCATTTGCACCTAAAGTTGCAAGAAATGCAGCTTTATAATCTGGAGCACGGCCAATCCATCCGTATGTTATGCGAGCCCATTCTGCAATAGCGTCTCTTCCAGCGATTAAATCATCAACATTTTTTGGGGCTTTAAAAAAAGCATGAGTTTTACCACCGTTTCCAGTGTCTGTCGGTAATAAAAGATTTTTGCTGTGTTTTGGATTATGAAGAGCATCAAATAATCGAGCTGTCATTCTAGAAGTGTTTCTAAATGCTGGGTGAGTTGTAACGTCTTTTACTTTTTCTCCATATATAAAAACTTCTCTTCCATCCCTTAGTTCCTCTATAAACTCGTCACCAGTCATCGGTTTTTTGTGTTCAACTCTACCAATGTTTTTTGGTAATTTATTAAACTCTTCTTTATCCTTAATATTTTCGGCTTGGTTCATTTCATTCCTCACGGTAAAATTAATATGAAACTATCAAAAAACTTAAATTAGATAATAGTTAAGAATTACACAAAGGGTAAATAGAATTCCCTAACCTCATCCACACTTTTATCCTCCAGGCGGGTGACCTCATCCTTCTTAATCTCAATAAAGGCATTACAAAAACTTTCTCCAATTTCTGATTTAAGAACTGTATCCTTTTCAAGAGCTGCAAGTGCTTTTGATAAACTAGAAGGCACGTGTTTAGTTGCCCTAACGTTTTCCATTCCGTCAAGGTCTTCAGCTTGAGGCAGTGAATATTTATTTTTAATGCCTAACAAGCTAGCATTTAAAACAGAGGAAGTGACAATATAGGGATTTCCTGCGCCATCAGCAGTTCTGTGTTCTATTCTCGCAGAGTTAGAAGATCTTGTAGAAGTTCTGATGGTTACCATTCTATGGTCACCTGCCCAATTAGCCCAGTAACCTGCCATAGAAGCAGGTTGCAATCGATCGTAACTATTAACTGTAGAAGCTAGTAATGCTGAGAGACCTTCGTGATGGTGAATTAAGCCACTAATGCAATTATTGGCTACCTCAGACAACTTTCCCTTTTGCTCTATAACATTTATTTTACTTTTATCTAAAAAACTAAAGTTAACATGTAAACCTGATCCTCCTCTTTCTGGGATTGGTTTAGGCATAAAAGAAAGAATCAACCCTTCACTTAACGCAATTTCTTTGGCCATAGTTTTAAATAAAAATGCATTATCACAAGCTTTAAGCGCTTCATCAAAACCTAATGTTAATTCAAATTGCCCATTATCATATTCGCCATTAATACTTTCTACAGGTAAACCAATGTCTGTTGCTCCTTCCCATATTTTAGCCATCAAGTTTTTTGGATCGTTTGATGGGCCGGTTCCATAAACAAATGCACCTGGAGTGTTATATGGCATCCAAACACCATCTTCATCTCTTTCGAAAACGTAAGCTTCAAATTCAAGTCCAACCATTGGAGTAAGGTCAAGTTTATTAAATTCCTTGATAGTATTTTTTAAATTAGTTCTCGCACATAGTTCATAATCATTTCCTTCAAATTTAAGGTCACCTAAAGCTATTTCGGTGTTTTCTTGCCATGACGGGCACCTGTCTTTTTCTAAGGCTAAATTCATATCTGGAATTCCGTCAAAAAGACCAGTTCCTGGTATATTTAATAAATCTCTATCAAATGAAACAGCAAGTGCGCATGCTGCAAATCCTATATGACCGCTCTTAGCTAAGTCAGGTTGAATGTATTTACCTTTTGGAAGTCCTAAGAAATCACAATAAAGTGCACGTGTTCTAATCATTTTCTTTCCTTAAATTAAGTTATTATTTTAACTATTAATTAATATATCATCTCCAGTGTTTTTCTTCACCTATATATTTAGATCCAGGTAAGGGTCCATCTTTTATGAAAGCATTTAAAACATTTTTTGTTATTTGACCTACATTATTTTTCCCCCCCAAACATGGAAGAGCTTGGCTCCAGGCGATTGATCCTGCAGAAAAAACAGCTCCATTGTTTAATGTGTCAAAAAACACTATATCTGATCTGACATGAGGGTCTTGAGTTCCTCCACGACCAGGAAAGTTAAAAGTAATTTCTTCAGAAACGAGAGGGTAGTTATCTGAGTGACCATAACTAGAGGCCAATAACAGTGAATTAAAAGGGGTACCTAAGGACAAATCATATCTATCAATTTCAACTCCAGCTGCCCCTCCAAGAGCAAGTCCAAAATTTCCTATTATTTCATTATCCTTTATACCTTTAAAAATCCATGAAACTTTCTTATGGTAACTATCTGGCATTCTTTCAAAAGGTTCTGACCTGTCCATTCCTTCGGCTGTGAAGCCAACCCCCATAAGTTTTTGAGGTGCCCTGCCTCTTGATCTCCATACTCCTGATCTTTCACCAGAAGACATTAAATAACATTCGCCGGCTTTTGCTTCCCATGCTCTAGATCCAGCATCCAACTTTCTCACTTCAATGCATGAAGGGTCATTTCTACAGGTTGTGGTAACCCAATAATATCCATTGCCTCCTAAATATAAAAATCTACCACCAGTTTTTAAATATTCTTCAGTTGCGTCAAGCATTTCTGTTGAATAGTATTCTGGATGAGTAACATTTATCACGGCTTTATAATCTTTTAAAACTTTAGATCCACCATAATGAACATCGTGGTCTGTTATTATTTCGAAATCATAATTTTCATTCTCTAGCCACCATAACAGAGATAAATCTGCAGGGAATGCCCATGGAAATGAAACCCCTCCACCTCTAAATTTAGGTCTCATATTGATTATGGGCCTTTTCCAAGAAGAAAAACATACTCCTTCTCCATCATTGTGATGGTCGTAAGTAGATAAGCCAAATTCAGAGAGTTTATATAACTCGATATCATCATCAGAAATTATTGGTGTCATACCATAAATTGCTTGAGCTAAAGAACCATCAAAATAAAGAGCTAGATTGGCATAAGCAAGGTATGTAAATGTACTCATTTGCACTGCAATTTTTGCTTTTGCTTTTTTGGGTGTAACAAAAAATGGTATATAATCTTCTTTATCCTTAGAAGAAATTTTTAAGGCATAAACTCCACTTTTTGTGTTTTCATCTGGTGTCCAAGAACTAGTAACTGACCAATTGCAATCTATTAGAGCATCATCATGAAATGCAACTCCTCCGTATTCTTTGTTATTTAATCTAAAACAATCATCTTTTCCTTTCCAGTTCCAGCCAGTCATAGCCCTAACAGGTCTGTTGAACCCTACAGCATTAATTTTATTAGGTCCTATGTCAAAAATTATATCATCAATACCGTTTTCATCATATCCATAGGTTGTGTCCCATAACGCAATATGATTTTTTGGTCGTTTATCTTTAATAATATCAAATATCTCTTCATAAGAGAGCTCAAAATTTGTTATGCCAGGAGAGTCAATTTTTCCATTATACAGAAGAGAAACAAAGTCTCCTCTGTCATTGTTATGTTCATGTGATCCTGCGAACATAAAGGGTTTTTCTGATTTGCTTGGTAAGATTTTAAATTTTTCTGAAACTATACTATTAAAATCAATCTCAACATGAGTTCCCTCCAGAGAGTTCCATTGGTTTTGAGCACTAATTTGATAAATTGTAGCTTTTTTTGTTTTTGAATTGAAAGTAGCTGCAACTAAGAACCAAAAATTTGAAACAATAGGCACTTCACATTTTACGTGATCAATAATTTTTCCATCACCAACCCAAAACTCTAAATGACCTTCATTATTAATGCCTAGGCCGTATCCTTTTGATTCAGTAACTGACCATGTTCCAAGGATCGTTTGTCTACCCTTCTTTGACATCTTAAGGTAGGCGGTTGTAGGATACACAAAAGCGTATATAGAAAAATCATCTAATTCTTGTAATATATTTTTCTTATCTTCCGTTACTGCATAAGAACCTAATTGTATATATTGTCTTTTGACCTTAACCGTTTTTTGAATATTGGATTTAATCCCTTCTTCTACAAACCCTGGGCCTTCTGGATTTTCATCACCGTGTATCAGTCTTACAATTTCAGATTTTACTTCATCAGTGCCTTCAGCTGAGATGTGAAAATCAAACTTTTCACCTGCTTTACCATATAATGGATTTGAATATCCAAAAATTCTTGTTTCTGTCATTTCTAACTCTCCAACAAATCATTAACTCTCAAGACAAAAACTGCATGCAGAGCTTCAGATAATTTTGAATATTCTTTGTCATCAACAATTCTTGGAGGGTGAGTTTTTACTCCTGAAAAAGCAATTACTTGATATACACTGTTAGAATCTTCCTTATATATTTTTTTTAAAGCGTATTTATCTGCTGTTTCAGCCCTCCGAAAAAAATTTAATACTCTTGCTAAACTGTCAGAATGATTTCCAGTTGGTGCATTTTTATGCTCCTCTATTAATTCAGGAGTAATCAACTTTTTAAGTTTATCTCTCAATCTTTTATTAAACTTTCGGAAATAAATTTCCTGTTTATCTAATATTTCTGTTGCTTCTTCAGGCATAACTTCTCCATTTTTTTCAGTTCTTAATGCTCTTCTTTCCCCACTTTTCCTTTTTCTGAAAGAGCGAAATTGTTTTCTCGCTCCTGTAAGACCTTCTCTAGCAAAAATTGTAACAACTAACATTATTACAGCGATTAAAATAATTCTTAGAGGGCCAAGTTCAATTAATCCTTTATCTATAAAGGTTACAATGGCAGCGCCAACAACTGCACCATCTGCCCTTCCCAACCCACCGATAACCATCATGGCAAATAGAATGAGAAGTTGGTCTAATGAAAAAACACTTGGCGATATAGATTTGAAATACATGGCATAAAATGCTCCTACGAAACCAAGAGCAGCAGATGAAATTATGAACACAACTAGTCTTGCTTTTCTGAAATCTATCCCAATTGCTTCTGCGAAGGCTTCGTTTTCTCTGGAGGTTTTTGCGGTTCTTAGTAGAAGGCCCAATCTCTCAGAATTAATTAGTCTCCATACAAGTAAAGCAAGAAGAAGAAGTACAAAAGAAGCAAAAAACCCTATTAGAATGCCTTCCCTTTGCAAAAATAGCTCATTGGGAATAAAACTATCAACTTTTGTAATAGAGCCATTTTGAGGAGCTAGCACTCTAAGTTGAACAACAAAAACCCTGCAAATTTCAGCTACACCTATAGTAAGCAAAGCATAATATAGACCATCCAGTCGGGTCGATGGTGCAGCCAGAATAGAACCAAAAACAAGTCCAACAAAAGTTCCGATTATAAACATAAACGGCCAAGGAACATCAAAATATACATTGGCTGCAGCTGAGATATATCCAGCAACACCTACAACTGCTAACGTTGCAAAGGAAAAGATACCAGCAGTACCAATAATTAAAGTCCACAAAATATTTATAGTGGCATAAACGCAAAAAATTGAACTTACACCTATTAATTGATTGGAAAGAAATGGAGTTGTGATTAATACAAAACCCAATCCCAGAAGCCACCACAAAGGTAGTTTGTCAGATAACATTCGCTCTCTTTTTAGAGATTTTAAATTATAAATGCCTCTCCATTTGAGAAAATGCCTTCTTGTAAAAGGAAACCTTTTTCTATCCCAAATTTTATTAATTTTTGGTGCAATCCTGTATTCATGATGTTTTCTGCCAACCTTATATAGGATAGGATTTTTATTCTCTCGTGTTATCAAGAAGACCTCCTATCCCTCTTGGGCGAATAATAAGAATTGTTATAATAAAAATAAAAGTTGCAAACATCACATATCTTTGTTGTATGCTTCCTACAATAGCTTCAAGGAAACCAACCAAAATGGCACCAATCATAGCCCCTGGAACATTCCCAAGCCCTCCCAAAAGGGCGATAGTTAGACCCTTTATTAATGGTATGGAGCCTGATGTGGGGCTCACGAAGATTGTTTGAGATAAAAGAGCAGCAGATATTCCAGCTAATGATCCTGTTATCATTAGTACAGGTATAGCTGTGATCCTTCGAGAAATGCCGGAATAAGCAGCTCCTTCAGGGTTTTGCATCATTGCTCTGATTTCTATTCCCATCCTACTATGCCGAAGCCAAATCAGCATAATTAATAGAATAATTGAAGTGCTAATTATTGTTCCCGCTTGATCGTATCTTATTGGGATATTGAATATTTCAAATCTCCCGAAACCAAAAATTTTTGGCAAACCCTTATTTCGCGCTCCAAAGAAATATAAAAGTAGTTGTATGCTCGCAATGTTGATACCAAGAGTAATTATTAAACTTCTTACAGGATAATTAGGTTTGTCATGAATAGGTAAAAAAGCTAAAAAATAAATAACCAATCCGCATAAAGCGCCAGCTAACATAGCAGAGCCAATTAAGACGCTCCCCATCAAAATTTGTGCTAATAAAGTTTTTCCAAAAAAAGAAAAAATTATAGGTTTGAAAATTACAGAAAAATACCAAGCAGAATATCCAGAAACAGCAAAAGTTGCTCCATGTGACATGTTGATCATCCCAATGCTTGACCAGATCATAGAAATACTAATTGCCATTAAAGCATAAATAGATGCTAGGTTTAAAGCGTATGCAATTATAGAAATATCCATTATTTCAATTCCACATGGCCAACTTCCCCTCGAAGTTTTCCAGCATAAATTCCAATTAATCTATCAACATTTTTTGATAGCAATCCTACATTTTGTTCAGCAATGATCATAGAACTATTCTTTAGGTTGAGCGACCAAATGGCATTGAGAAGAGAAGAATAAATTTTGGGAGCAAGTCCAAGTGTAGGTTCGTCAATTAAATAAAGTTTAGCTTCCTCCATAAGCATTCTTCCAATTGAGACCATCCTTCTTTCACCGCCAGAAAGTTTTCCTACAAGGACGTGCTCTAATTTTTTTAAAGGGGTAAAGATTTCAAAGATTTTATTAATACGATTTTCCTTTTCATTCCAAGCAGTTTTCGAAAAAGCACCACAATGTAAATGCTGGCGCACTGTTAAGCCCGGGAAAATAGCGTCTCCTTGAGGCGCTACTGAAATACCTTTTCTCACTATACTAGCAGTCCTCCTTCCTGCTCCAAATGATCTATTCCCTCCAATTTCGATTCCGTCAAATTTGATAGAACCTTGTTGCCACTCAGTCATATGAGTAATAGCTCTTATCAAAGTTGTTTTTCCATGACCATTTAAACCCACTAAACCGATCCTCTCACCCTTGTTTAAGGAAAGATCAATCTCATGCAATACTCTCAAGGGTCCATAACCTGCACTTAATTTATGAATTTCTAAAATCTTATCCATCTATTCCTCAAAATATGCTTGGTGTACTTTTGGGTCGTTAAAAACAAATTCGGGACTTCCTTCTGAAATCACTTGACCCAAGTCTAAAACTGTTACCCTATCGGCTATAGCTGATAAAAGCTCTAGTCTATGTTCAATTAAGATTATTCCAATTTGATATTCATCTACTAACCGTCTGGTAATTAAATCTAATTCATCAATTTCAGCATTAATTAGTCCTGATGCAGGTTCATCCATCAAAATATATTTTGGTTTTCTTAAAATTAAACATGCCAATAGTAATTTTCTTCTGTCAAAAGTATCTAATTGACCCGCAGGTTTATCCCACGCCACACTCAAACCAGAAAGTCTGGCAGCCCATTCAGCATCATGATGCCTCTTGAAAGGTTTAAAAGCTTTTCTGGCTGCTCGGAAAGTATCTTCTATATTTAAATCTGATGGGATAACGGGACTTTGGTAGGTCCTACCCAAACCAATCCTTGATCTATTGAAAAAGTTTAAATTGCTAATTTCGAGACCATTCAGGAAAATTTTTGCAGTTTCAGATTCATATCTTCCGCATAAGACTTCAAACAATGAAGTCTTTCCAGCACCATTAGGGCCAACTATACCAAGTATTTCTCCTGGGGAGACTTCTAAGTTTACATTATTTAAAATTTGTCTGCCGCCAAGAGAAAGAGATACGTCTTGGCAGCAGAACATTTTATCCTTAGATGTGTTACCTATACTTTGCATTAAGTATTTTTAAAAACTAAATTAAAAAGGTATTATTTCTACATCCAAGGTGCTGGTTGAAACTCCACTTCAGAAAATGGCTTAGGTTCAATTATTCTATGTTCGTCATTTTGAACTTGAAAGAATAAGTGTGCTTGGCCACCTTCTGGATCATCAGTCATATTTGGATAACTAATTCCAGAATTTGTATTTGGGTCAATTTTATAAGTGCCGTTAACACCTCTATAATTCATATTGCGAATGGCATTACCTACTGCGTCAAAATTATTTGGGTCACCAACTTTTTCCCATGCTTCAGCGAGTATATGCATAGCATCATATCCACCGCCAGTATATACCATACCCATTATTCCCGGGTACTTTGCTTTATATTTTTTTCTGAAATCCATTCCCCTTTCATCAGCGTAAACTCCATACACAGTTCCCCAAACCATTCCTTCGCCAGCGCCTGCTGCTAGTTCAAGAAACTCTGGTTGTGAAGGCCCATATTGAAGGTAAACCAATGCCCCTGGAACAGGGTCGTATACGTATTGTTGAGCAAAAGCTGCCAATTCAGCTGCAACCCAATGGTCAATCATTAATGCTGCAGAATCAGATTTCTTTAAAGCACTTATAATAGGTGTCCA
>Ga0066866_10001165_pt1 | contig 10776 bp, 6 predicted proteins | sample ETN01SmetaG_3_FD_66435 | JGI IMG/M metagenome (GOLD analysis project Ga0066866, IMG submission 66435) | Marine microbial and viral communities from oxygen minimum zone, Eastern Pacific Ocean - ETNP2014F12-01SV263 | ecosystem: Environmental > Aquatic > Marine > Oceanic ...
TACTGGATGGCCCCATGTAACTAGTGCTAATGCTGGTGATTTGAACCAAACCTTCCCTGAATTGGAAGAGGTGTGGGGGGATTACAATGTTAGTTTGGAGACTTATGACTCAGGTGATGGCGAATATTTGATTCAGCATTCTTTGCCAATATACATGCTTGATAGAGGCCATAACAAGAGAGTAGTTTGGCTAGGTTCAGATTGGGATCCATTCATGTTCCAACAAGACTTGGTCTATCTCATTCACGAGGATGAATAGAATCTATTTTGTGACAAAACTCCTTTTGTCTAGAGGCTTTCGGGAGTTTATGCCTGAACTCCCAGAGGTTGAGACTGTTCGCAAGGGTCTTGCCAAAAAGTTACTCGGGGGGAAAATTGCTCACATCGAATTAAGGCGCGAAGGATTGCGCTTTCCATTCCCTAAAGGCTTCAAACAAGGTTTGGAGGGTCGTATAATAGAGCAGATGGATAGGCGAGCTAAGTATTTACAATTCCGCCTTGATGGCCAATTGACATGGCTTGTTCATCTTGGTATGACGGGTAAGTTCACCCTTTATTCTAAAAATGAGGCTCCTATGGAATATGGTAAACATGACCATGTAATTGTTACAATGGAAGATGGTGGCGTGGCAATTTACACTGACCATCGGCGCTTTGGATATATGGATTTGATCGCAACAGATGAGGAAGCCAACCATCGTTTTTTTGCCAATCTTGGTTGTGAGCCACTGTCTGATGATTTTGATGCAAGGGCACTGTGTAAGAGTCTGTTAGGAAAAAAATCACCTATCAAGACAGCACTATTGGACCAGAGAGTAGTTGCTGGTTTGGGTAACATATACGTTTGCGAAATACTGTTTAGGGCGGGCGTTTCACCTCGCAGAGTCTCTTCTAGCATTGCTGGAAAAGGCACCCTGGTTACCAAAAGAGCAGAAAGGTTAGTCGATGAAACAAAACAAGTTTTGATAGAAGCGATTGAAGCAGGTGGTTCAACAATTTCAGATTTCGCAGCAGTAGATGGGGATTTGGGGTATTTTGCCCATTCTTTCCGCGTTTATGGTAGGGAGGGGCAATCTTGTCATAATTCGCAGTGTCTTGGCATTGTTTCTAGAATTTCACAGGGCGGGAGATCAACATTTTTCTGTCCAAAGTGCCAACGCTAGCGTTGGCAAATGAGTTCAATAATACAAATTAATTATTGAAACTAGGTTTAAGGAGCGTTCCTTGAAAATGGATAATATGGGGGGGGCGATATTGCTAATTATAGGAAAAACGCCGAAAATCTTTATTTTTACACTCTAATCGAAGTATATTGGGTGGTGTTGGTAGCAACACCTACTACATTTTGCCACACCGGTAATAGAAAAAACGTGCTCAAACAGTATTTTTCCCCATTGCTTTAGGGGAATTGTTCATAAGTAAACCGTGGTAGATTCACTCAATCGCCAAAGTGCGATGGGAAACAAATAGGTGAGAAAAATGGAAATAGATAAGAAAGCAATGATGGCAGAGCTTGGAGGCGCTTTTACAGTGTCTTTGGCTGTAGGATTCGGGGCCGGTAACCTTGAGTGGGCAATAGCTCTTGCTGTTGTATGGATGGCGTTTGGTGGAGCACATGTCCTACCTGTGGTAACTTGGTGCCACATGTTAACAAGTGATTTGTCAGATGGAGAAGGAAATTGGGCTGCTAATGGGATGCGCCTAGGTGCACAAATTGTTGGTGCAATACTAGCCATTCTGTTAGGTACTCATTTCGGAGATATCGAAACAGGCTGGGCAGCAACCGATATGTGGATTACTGATATCGCAGACGGTTACTGGGCAGTTATTTCAACAATTGCAGTTGGCGCAGTTTGGTGGCAAATTCACACACGTTGTGACACACCATGGGTCAGTGCAGTTGGTTTGATGGTATTGGGTGGAATGATGACTCTATCTGGTGCTAACGAAATGGCAGCATCAATTACCAGCATGGGTGACGGAATTGTAGACACCCTAGTAAACTGGATCTTGGATGGTGCAATGGTTGGTCTTGGTGCTCTAATCGGCGTTAAGATTGACGAAGCCATCTGAACCTCTGTTTATCATAAGGATAGACACAAGTCGGCCTAGAGCCGTCTAACGCGGGAGGCCGGGGAGTTTTCTCTCCGACCTCTCGCCTTTTTTTTTCTAAATTGCTAATTTTTTATCTACGGTGTTTTTTGGAACACTAGGTTTGATTATTGTAACCGCTTATGTATTAATAATAGAAAATTAACTAATTTCGTGGTTTTTGTAAGAATTTATTATAAGCGTCCTGTGTAAACAGGTTGATAATCGCGGGTAGCGATGTAAATGGAATGATTGAAATGGATAATAAAAGAGCGTTAACAGAATTGATAGGTAGCCTGGCGGTTGTTTACTTTGCTGTAAGTGGTGGAGCTATGGCTACTGGACTGGTTCTTGCAATCTTTATGATTGCAATGGGTGGTACAATATTGCCAATGTTCACTTTAGCGAAGATGGCATCTGGCAGAGATGAGATTGAAGAAGGGGCGTTAGATTTCCTAATGCAAATTCTCGGTGGCGTCCTTGCTTACAGCTTCGTTTGGTGGCAGACCACTGCAACTGGTGATATGACATGGTCAGGAGTAGCGGAATTAGGCCCCAACACAGCGGTTGCATCGTTGTTTGCTGGATTCCTAATGATGATGGTATACGATCGCCGCGGCGGTGGCTGGGAAGTTGGTATCCTTGCATGGATGGTCGCACTTGGCGGTGCTACCATCTCAGGAGCAGGTGATGTCGGTGGAATGCTTGTTGACTCAGCATGGGATGGAGCAAACATCCTAGGCGTCTTTGGCGGCATGGTTTGTGCCGGCCTTGGTGCATATCTTGCCATCATGTTTGGCGAGAATGTACTTGGCGAAGAAGAATAATCTTCAGCCAAATTTAGCCACAAGTAATACGAACGGTACAGGGCAGTGCTTCGGTTCTGCCCTGTACCCATTCTTTCGCCTCTCATTGGGGAATTGGTTATTGCAGGTTATGTATTAGGTGTCCGTCTTAACAGTCTTAACTAGGAAGCATCTGCAGAGCCTATGGAGCAACCAGGCCATGAAGCAAATGTCCCTTGGGGGGATGAGAGCAAAGTAAGCCCCTCAAGCATGTCTAATGCCCCTCAACCGATTGTTCTTGGGGGTGCAGCAGGTCTCTCTTTGAATACTGAGGTACAGAATCAAATGCCCTCTCAGTTGACTCCTACTGGGGGCACTACTCTTTCGGGTTCAGTTGGAACCATTGATTCTAATGTTTGGACTCCCCAAGTACAGGGGCCTAGTCAAGGTTCCATGTTGAAAGGTATTGGAATTACATGTTTATTTGGAATATTAATGACATTGATCCCTGTGATAATGATGGGTTATGCAGATAATTCATGGGATAATTGGGAGGATGAATCTTTGAAAATTGATTGGGATGAAGAGGGATTAAACGGAACTTTTCAATTAAGTGAAGGAGACATTTCAGAATGTGATATTCAAATTTATGATGATGCCATTGAGTGGGGCGATCCTAATCACATGGAAGTTTATGGGGATTGTAATGGTGATTTAGTTATGTGGCAGGAGGTCACTAAAGTTCAATTTACCATGCTGAATGATTCATGGGGTGAATTTACATTTTTTCCCGATTATTATCATGGGGTAAATGATTCTATTAATATCACTCTTTTAGATATTGAAAATGGAAGCCTCGATACACAAAGTTTTGATGAAAACATGACACCATTGCAATTTCAAGTAAATGTTACTAATTGGGAAAGATGTAATCAAGAAATCATGATTGAAGAAGATAATCGGCCTTATGAATTTAACCAAGATACTCACTATTATCCAGAATACTGGAGTCAGTCCCCTAGTTGTTCTATGCAATATGTTGATTTTCAGGATATTATAGTTGGTTCTATTGATTACGAATCAGGTTTTGGTGAATTTTTCCTTAATGAGAAACTTGATGATTCAATAGTTCTTCGTGCAGAATATTATGTATATTATGATGATTTTAATATTGGTGAATTGCTATATTCATGTATAGCTCCTTTATTTTCATTCGCGTGTTTCGTGTTTTGGATAGTTCAAATTGTACGCGCTTTCCAAGGAGGTAAGACAAAACAAGGCACAGGGATGCTAATTGGCATTATTCCTGCTTTCTTCGGCAGTATTTTTCTTACATTTGTAACGGCATTGATGCTGTTTGGATTCTAGTATTATTTAATTCACATATTGCGGCGGTATTGTCCTGCAAAGGAAATGCTCATCTTTAGCCGTCCCGATGATAACTTAGTAGAAGATTGAAATTATTCAGTTATCCTTGCATTAATCGAGCGATCAACTCTTCCTTTTTGCCAGATACATTCAGCCCACATTCCTTTAGTAGCGGTTTCAATTGGGCTACAGTCATAGAGGAATAATCATTCTCTTCCTCTAGCACTTCAGTATTGCCTTCAACAGACTTCGGCTCTATTGCCTCCGCCTCTATCATAGTTGGAATCTCTGATTCTTCTTTTGCTACTTTTATTGCATCACTAAGTTCCTTCTTGAATTCTGTGCCTGCAATTGTAACCTTCTGCTTTACATCTTCTTGAAAATATAGGTTAAACATAGATTCTGCTGACAGCGTCCCCGTTCGAGAATATTCATTGATAAATGATTGTAAAAATTCTAATGCTTCATCAACATACACCAAATCGTTCTCTAGTGAAGTTAGTGATTTGACCAAATCTGTAACCATGGTTTTACTAATTTTCTTTATCGAATCTCTTCTTCTGAGGGTATGTTGCGTTCTCTGGATAATGTAATCAAGTACTCCTGGTTCGTAAAATTGATTATCTCTTGAAGCTAATGAAATTGTTCTAGCAAGACCGTATGCAATGCATGCATTACTGTAATCATTTGATAGTACATCAACTACGCACACAAATCCTCGTACTTCAGGAACATAAGCAACAGATTCTGTAAGACTCTTTATTTTAGGATTTAGTTTTTCTTTATCTGCAACGAAAATACCTATGGGCGATTCACGATTCCACCTGGCCTCAATAATTTGAGACCATGCTGTATCTGAACCAGCTTGGTCTGCTTTGAAATCTTTGAATCGGCCCTCGGCTACTTGTTTGTTGAATTTCACTTCTACGGCAACATGGGATGCTTTACCATCATCATCAATCACGCTAATTTCTACATCACCAGTCTTGTTTGGGTTTCTGTTTGTCGCTACTCCACCACTATCTCCTGATGGGACAAGTCGATCTTTCCACCCACAGTGGTTCGCATGAGATTCTAGAGCCTTGCGCACATCATCCTCAAGTTGAGTATTGAAATTGGTATCTTTATGGAAACTTGTTTCTAACAATTGCATTTTTCGAACTATCATTGCCAAATCTGCATTAATATCTTCATTAATTCGAGAAATAATGCCTTCAACCCGACCTTCGATTAATGCTAGTAAACCAACATTAATTGCTTGAGCAATTTTTTCTGGTCTCTTCCCTGCTGGGACTTGTTTTGTATCTGCAATCCAATCAACTACGAATGGGTGTAGAGCAAATTCATGATTAATTGAAATCTTATTTTCGTCCTTATTTGGAATAATACTTATTTTTTTGGCGGCCTTCAAATTATTTTCTAAAACCTTAATTTCTTCTTTGTGTTCATCATTTAATTTTTTGATTTCCGCTTTGTGTTCAGCCTTTAATTTCTTAATTTCCGCTTTGTGTTCAGCCTTCAATTCTTTGTCAGTCTTTTTTGCCATCTAACCCCTCCTTTTTCACATATTGCGGCGGTATTGTCCACCTACTTCGAATAGTGCTTCTGTAATTTGACCTAGGGATGCCACTTTCACAGTATCCATGAGTTCTGCAAATACATTTCCACCACCTCTCGCAACTTGTTGAAGTTTAGTTAAAGCAGCAGGTGCAGCATCAGCATGCTTGGCATGGAATTCTTCTAATCGCTCTAGGCACCCCGCCTTCTCTTCAGGTGTGGCCCTGCTCAATTCCATGTCAAAGGAGTCTGCCGCAGACTCATCAAATGCTTCAGCATCAGGATTCTCAAACATATTGACACCTACAATTGGTAGTTCACCTGAATGCTTCAATTCTTCATAATACATCGATTCATCTTGAATCTTGGAGCGTTGATACATCATCTCCATGCTACCAAGGACGCCACCGCGCTCGCTGATTCTTTCAAATTCACGAAGTACTGCCTCTTCGACCATATCGGTCAACTCTTCAACTAGGAAAGAGCCTTGCAGTGGGTTCTCACATTTATTCCAGCCAAATTCCTTGTTGTTAATCATCTGAATGGCTAATGCTCTGCGTACAGATTCTTGAGTTGGGGTGGTTACTGCTTCATCATATGCGTTAGTGTGCAATGAGTTTGCATTATCTTGTATTGCAAGTAATGCCTGTAGCGTTGTCCGAATATCATTGAAGGACATCTCTTGAGCGTGTAGGGAGCGACCAGAGGTTTGGATATGCATCTTACATTTCTGTGCCCTTTCATTGCCATTGTATAGATCTCTCATTGCAATAGCCCATATTCTTCTTGCGACCCGTGAAATAACCGCGTATTCGGGGTCCATCCCATTGGAGAAGAAGAAGGATAGGTTGGGGGCGAAATCATTGATATCCATTCCACGTGAGCGGTAATACTCAACATAGGTCAAGCCATTTGCTAGAGTGAAAGCAAGTTGTGAAATGGGATTTGCTCCAGCCTCAGCGATATGGTATCCTGAGATACTAACTGAGTAGTGATTGCGTACATCGTTATTGATGTAGAATTGTTGTACGTCACCCATTAGTTTGAGACTGAAATCAGTAGAGAAAATACAGGTATTCTGCGCTTGGTCCTCTTTGAGAATATCTGCTTGAACAGTTCCACGAACTTTTGAGAGTGTGTAGGAACGTATTTCAGATAGTTCATCTGCACTTGGTTTTCGTCCATTTTCCTTTTCGAATTTGGTTTCCTGTTGCCTTATTGCAGCATTGAAGAACATTGCTAGAACAATAGGCGCAGGCCCATTAATTGTCATGGAGACACTGGTACTATTATCGCACAAATCAAATCCATCAAAGAGCTGGCTAATTTCATCAATAGTGAATATAGAAACCCCCGATTCGCCAACTTTGCCATAGACGTCAGGGCGCTCATCAGGGTTACGGCCATACAACGTTACAGAATCAAATGCAGTCGAGAGTCTCGCATAGGGTGATGATTCGCTCAAGAGGTGGAAGCGGGCGTTTGTTCTACTAGCAGGGCCCTCACCTGCAAACATCCTTGTTGGATCTTCATCAGACCGCTTAAAGGGAAAGACGCCACCAGTAAAAGGGAAGTTCCCAGGTAGATTCTCTTTGCGCAACCAGTTTAACAAAGTTCCTTTGTCAACAGTGCGGGGAAGTGCAACACGTGGAATATGTGTGCCCGAAAGCGATTGTGCCTTGCTAGGGACAGAGAAAGATTTTCCTCGTACATCATAGGAGTATTCGCCACTATCGTATGTCTCAACTTTTTCTGACCACTCTTCAAGAAGTTGGCGAGCATTTGGGTGGAGATCTTCTAGAACTTCTTTTGCCTCAATTCGTAATTCCTCTGCTTGTTCACTCTTTCCTACGGCATCTAGATGATTCGCAGATTCAGCTAGTTGTTGAGTTAGACGTGCTTTCTGTACTTCGCCATAGGTGCGTTCATGGTATTCTCTCACTGATGCTGCTACTTCTGCAAGATAATGGACTCGTTCTGGAGGGATTATGTGTCGTGGTTCGGGCATACCTGATGGTGGTAGTGTGGGTTCAATGGCGTTTGGTTTAGATCCGTCGGCCAGTGTTAGCATAGAGGCTAGACGATACCACAAATCGTCAACTCCCACATCTGCAAATTGGCTAGCAATTGTGCCGCAAACAGGGAGTTCATCATCTGTGACTCCGAACAGATTCCTGTTACGCCGCACTTGCTTGCGTACCGCTCTCAAGGCATCAATTGCTCCTCTTTTCTCAAATTTGTTTATGACCACAATATCTGCAACATCGAGCATTTCGATTTTTTCTAGTTGGGTATGAGCGCCATATTCTGCGGTCATCACATAGAAGGTGTGGTCAACTAGTGAGGTGATGGCATCATCAGCTTGACCTATGCCACTAGTTTCTGCAAATATCAAATCAAACCCAACTGCTTGACAAACAGCAATTGCTTCACCAAGCCAATCGCTAACCTCTTTTCCTGAACCTCTACTTGCCAAACTACGCATGTAGAAATTACGATTTGAAAGAGCATTCATACGAATGCGGTCACCAAGTAAGGCCCCTCCTGTTCGCTTTCTAGTAGGGTCAGTACAGAGGAAAGCAACTTTCAAATCAGGTTCATCTCGCATGATTCTAAGCATTAATTCATCAAGTAATGAGGATTTTCCAGCCCCACCAGTTCCCGTTATGCCTACCACTGGGGCTTTCTGGCTAGCTTCTTGGGAGCGGCATTTCATTAGCATCTTTTCAAAGTCAGGACTTCCTCCATTCTCTGCTAAAGTGATTAATCTTGCAATTGCACCATGATTTTCAGGAGTGATGGGTCCATCTAACTCTTCAAGCATCTGATTATCAAGTAAGTCAAGGTCCTTGCATCGCCCCATCAGATCATCAATCATGCCAACTAAACCAAGTGTTCTGCCATCATCTGGAGAGTATATTCTAGTGATTCCCACATCATGCAAATCACGTATTTCTATCGGCGTTATGGTGCCTCCCCCGCCCCCAAAGATACGGACATAATCTCTACCTGCTTTGTCAAGGAGTTGGCGGATGTAGGTGAAATATTCTACATGGCCACCCTGGTATGATGAAAGCGCTACTGCGTGAGCATCCTCTTGAATTATAGTGTCAACTACGTCTTGAGCAGAGCGGTCGTGACCAAGATGTATGACTTCGGCTCCTGCTGCTTGAATCAGTCTACGCATTACATTGATTGCAGCATCGTGGCCATCGAATAAGGAGGCAGCAGTAACCACTCTGCGAGGGGTTGATGGCTGGTCCATTGAGGCATTTGAATCAGCGTGAATGTCCTCTTCCTCGTCACCCTCCATAGTGTATCCGAATAGGCCTCTGCTCATCATACCTACTCTTGGCGGCCTACGGCCGCCATGATTAAACAAACATGTTTCACTAGGTTTGAAGCATAGATGTTTTCAGCATTAGCTGATAATCAAATCATTTGAGTGAGTCAATATCATCTTGGTGCCTATCAAGTAGACGATTACGTCTAACGGAGAGTTTAGGAGTAATCAATCCATTATCAGTAGTCCACTCTTCGTGATCTAGAATGATAGAGCCAGATATTTCGAATCCTTTCCAGTTAGGAGTTGCCATTACATCTCCTTTGAGATTTTTCAAAACCCAACTTCTCACTTCAGGAGACTCACATATTTCTTGTAATGAGCCATCATTGTTTATGCCAGCAGAAGAAAGTCCAGAACGTAGTGCTTTTTCATTAGGATGAATAATGGTAAATGTCTTGATTTTATTTCTGCCATCAACACAGCACTGCTCCACAATTGGAGATAGTTTGAGAGATTCTTCTAGAGGTGAAGGTGCAACATATTTTCCATTTTCTAACTTGAACTGTTCCTTTACCCTTCCAGTAATTCTAAGGAAGCCATCGTCTAGTCGCCCCAAATCACCGGTTCTAAATCCGCCGTCATCAGTCATTACTTCAGCTGTTGCCTCTTCTTTATTCCAATAACCTTGCATGATATTTGGGCCATAGGCAATAATTTCACCATCTGAACTATTGGGGTCATCCCATGCATCTTCATCGATGTGAACTCTTACTCCAGGTACAGGCCTGCCTACTGTTCCTATCATGCAACGCTTGTCAGATTCCCATCCATTTAGTGATATTAGTGGTGAAGTTTCTGTAAGTCCATAGCCTTCAAAGACATCAAAACCAACACACTGGATGAAAGAAGCAATTTCAGCATCTAGAGCAGCGCCACCAGAAACACAAAACCGCAGTTTTCCACCAAAACGTCCTCGAACTTTACCCATCACAATTTTATCGAGTTTTTTATCTAGGAATCCCTTGGGCTTTACTGCAACACAGTCAACACCTACTGCAGCACAGCGAGCCTTTGCTTTTTTGAAGGCCATTGCACCTAGGCGCTTTTTGATTGGAGATGAATTCAGACCTTCCATCACCTTTCCATACAACTTGTTCCAAACACGAGGTACAGCGAATAGAGCGTGGGGCTTGATTTCTTGACATTCATCAGCGATTTTTAGTACATCTGAGATCAGATTGATATGGATTCCAGAATGAATCATGAAGTGTAAATCTCCCATCTGCCCAAAAGAATGAGCCCAAGGAAGGAATGATGCAGTCCTGTCTCCTTCGTAAATGTCGAATCGGCCCTGCATTGCTAGAATATTGTGTAATATATTCCAGTTTGATAGCATTACGCCTTTTGGATTCCCAGTAGTCCCACTAGTATAGATTAGAGTAGCTAGTGCTGAATGGTCACGTGCAGGTTCTCCAAGGGGTTCTGAGTTCCGCCCACTTGAAACAAAGTCGCTCCAATTTTGAACTGCTACTCCTTCGGGAGGGTTTGCATTGGGGCCTTCGTCACCCAACAAGATAATTCCAAATGCAGGCCAGTTATCATCTTCAAGATGTTCACATAACTTGTCTAAAACATCGGTATCTGCAGCAATCAGTACGCTCGGCTTGGAATCTCCGATGATATAGGACC
>Ga0066866_10001171_pt1 | contig 10753 bp, 11 predicted proteins | sample ETN01SmetaG_3_FD_66435 | JGI IMG/M metagenome (GOLD analysis project Ga0066866, IMG submission 66435) | Marine microbial and viral communities from oxygen minimum zone, Eastern Pacific Ocean - ETNP2014F12-01SV263 | ecosystem: Environmental > Aquatic > Marine > Oceanic ...
ATATAACTTTTTTTATATTTTTGATATGAAGCTTAGTATTTTTATGACTCTAACACAACTTTAGGTAGCTCTAACACAAAAATATTGAAAATATGGATATATAATTCAAAATTAGTTAAAAACATTGATTTATGTTGATTTTTTAGCATAAATAGAAAATATCACATATTTTTTACAGTCTAACACAAATAGAAATTTTATTAATATCAATTTTGTGTTAGAGATACACCTATGATTCGAATTTTGTGTTAGAGATATTATTAATATATAGAAATGAACGAAGAAGATAAAGATAAAAAAACTAAAGAGGAAGAAATCAAGATTGATGAAACACAATCTGAAGGTGAAAAACAACCTTTAGATGAATCTAAAGCAATTAATGAAACAAAACCAACAATTTCGGAGCAAGAAAATCTAGAAACCAAGAAAAGTGAAGAAGAGAAGGGAGAACGTCAAGTAATTCATAAAAAAGGTGGCAGACTACATATATACGTAAGGCTAGATAAGTACAAAGGTGAGTTAAAATCAAAAAATTGGGTTGGTAGACTTTATATCGATGGAAAACAAAAAATTTCTTCATCAGGAACACCAAACCTTGAAGAAGCAATACCAATATTAGAAAAATGGTTTGATGATATTCATGCACAAAAAGAAAAAGAAAAACAAAATTTAGAACAACCTGTTACACCAGAACAACCAACGCCATCACCAGAACAACCAACGCCATCACCAGAACAACCAACGCCATCACCAGAACAACCAACGCCATCACCAGAACAACCAACGCCATCACCAGAACAAACAAGCTCTGTAAAGGAAGAAACTACAAAATCTACTGTAGTAAACCAAAATGTTGATTCAAAGCCAGAAAAAACAAAAACAACTTCAAGCATTGTTGAAAAATTAAAAAATATTAAATTTTCAAAACCAAATTTTAGCAAAATGGGACAGCCATCCGGTGTTGTAAAAGATATAAGAAAAAATAAATTTTTACAAAATGCAAAAAGATTTTTAACGGCAAGAGTTAGTAAAGCAAGTGTTTCTGGAGAAGAAATTGTGGGTGTAGAAATAACTCCAAAAGAAATAAGAATAGCGCAAGTTTCATTTAATAAATCAAACCAGTGGATTCTTGAAAAATTTTATATTCATCCTGTCGAATTACCACAAGATGCGCAAATATTAGATCACGCAGATAAGTTGGGAGGAGAATTATCAATTGCCCTTCAAAAAACCAAGATTACAACCTTTAATGCCGCTATTGCTATACCGGTAACAAGCGCAATAGTTCGTGTAGTAACAGCTCCATTGATGTCTGATGAAGAATTAGGAAAAGCCATTGATACTAATTCACTTTGGGAAAATTTGATTCAATTAACTGATAATTTGGATGATTATTCAGTATTTCATCAAGTAATTAACAGGAATCAAAAAGAGAATACAATGGAAATTTTGTTTGTTGCATCAAAGTTATCAGAAATAAATAATTATACTTCTATCATAAAAAAAAGCGGACTTAATCCCGTGATCATTGATGTTAAATGTTTTGCAGTAAAGTCAGCGGTTGATCAAATTAATCAAATTTCAAGAAGTTTAGATGATGCAAATTTAACAGCGGTATTAGAATTCGGTTTAGATGAAAATTATTTAATGATTTTATATAAAAATAATCCAATTATCACAGATATTTTTTTAAGAAGTCAGGATAGAAAAATTTTATTAGAATCAAAAGTTATAGATGAGAGAAAAGATGTAATTAGAAGATATACAACCCAAGTAAAACAAGCCGTTGCAGATTTTGAGACAAAGTACGAAAAAAGAATTAGGAACATAAAGATAATTTCTAATTTACCTAATATAAATGAACATTTGATTAATTTTAGAAAACTTTTACTTAACATCGGGGTTAATTTATTTGACCCGGTAAATGGTTTAAAAATTCCTAAGCAAATAGAGCCATTGGTGAATTTACCAAACAGATCTTATCTTTCAACAACAATTGGACTTGCATTTAGAAAACTAGATGTTTTTGGTTATTATAAATTTGTAACGGCCGTAAAAAATATCAACCTATTACCTAACAGACAAAGCATGATTAAACAGAAAAAGTTTAAAGCTTTTTCAAATTTTGCATTCAAAGGTATGGTCACAGCAGTTGCTGTTATCTATGTATTACTTTTTGGTTTATCTTTTTGGAATATTCATTCTTATAATAATAAATTAGTTAACTACGATAAAATTGTTGCTAATCATGCACTCAAGTCAAAACAAAAAGTTGCGGTAGCGAAAGAATTGGGAGCAATGACAAAAGCTTTAAAATTAAGTAAAACGATTAAGTCTAACAAAGATTTTAGCTATAGGATTCTTGCACAAGTTGCTTCAAGCGTTCCTAAACGAGTAAGATTTACAAGAGTAGATTTTAATGGATCTAATCAGATACAACTTATGGGGTTTGCAGCAAGTGATCAAGATATATTAAAATTAATAGCCAACTTAAGCAAACAAAAATTGATTCGACAAGCTTCATTATCTTCAATGAAATTGCCAAAGGGAAAAGCCGGTCAACAATCACAAAAAGGTTTTAGAATTATTTGTAAACTAGGAAGTAAAGTTTAATGGATTTGGATTTAAAAAATTTAAAAATTGACGATATTAAAGCAAAGATTTTGTCAATGGCTGACAAAAAGACTCTTATAAAATTTGGAATTGGAATTGGATCAATTGTCTTTTTCTTAATCATTTACTACTCAATCTTAAATCCAATTGTTCAGGCTAAAAAAGTTCAATTAAAGGAAATGCTGAACAAAAAAGATGAAATCGTCAAGTTTGAAAAAGAAATAAAAACAAATAAAGCTAAGATAAAAAAAATTAAACCTGATTATTTAAAGCATTCAACATTATTCCACTCCAAAGAGGAAGTAGAGGGGCTTTATCAGAGTCTTAGTCAACATGCTGGAATTAATGGGCTAGTTATTTCAAAAATAGAAAAAAAAGATCCGATAGCTGTAACGGGATCATCAGGCAAGAAAAAGAAGAAAAAGAAGAAAAGTAAAAAAAATATTGTTTATTACAAAATACCTGTGAATTTTGAAATCAAGGGTAGTTTTTTGGGTTATATTAAATTTAAAAGGGCTGTTTCTTTATCAAGAAAAATGCTGAACTTTGACAGAGAGACTGTTCAACTGGTAAAAGGAGATATAACCGGTGCGATAGTTGCGAAAGGAGTATTAACCATTGTGGGCTTAACCAATGAATTTCATTAGAATTATAATTTTAAGTCTAATATTAATTTTTGGCCATCTACAAATTGTCTTTGCGGATGATGATGACGCAAAAAATATAGTTGATAAGGCAAAGGAAATTAATCAAGAACTTGAAAATAAGCAAAGCGCAACTGAGGCAAATATTAGTTCTGAAATTGGTCAGGAAGAGGAATTACCATTAAACGATCCCTTTGCAGGAGGAGCTTCTACTTCATCTGATAGTGGTGGGCTTATTTTATCAAGCAGTGATGATGATGATGAAAAGTTGAGTTTACAACATTTTAAACTTGTTGGAATTATTTCTGGAAGCTATCAAAGTTATATTACTTTGGTTAATTCGTCAGGAGATTCTTTAACACTCGAATTAAATGAATCATTAAATGAAGATCTCCGATTAGTTGATATGAAGCTTAATGAGGCAATTTTTAGAAAAGCCGATGATACGTACGTGTCAATTAATTTTAAAAATCAAATAAAGGAGATAGATGAATATTAAATATATAAAAAACTTTATCTTGTTTTTAATTCTGATTTTTGTTTTGAGCGGATGTGCAGGTAATAAAAAAGATAAATCATTTAAACACGACACGCCTTTAATCAAAGAAGACATTCAAAAAATGGGAAGAGAAGAAGTTGAAAAAACAGTTGAAATGGGACCACAACCATCTCTTGGTGAAGCTGAAAAATTAACTAAAAGGAAAAAAATATCATCACAGAAAGTAAGAAACTATTTACTTATACCTGACGAATATGAAACTTTGAAACAACCGGTAACCTTTAAATTACAAAATTTAGATTATAAAGAAGCAATGCAACTAATGGGTAAAATCGGAGAAATTAATATTTTAGTTGGTGAAGAGGTTGCAGGTGCTATTTCAGCAGAATTAATAGACGTTCCTTGGGATAAAGCATTTCAAGCTCTGTTGGATATGAAGAATTATGCCGCAGATATAGATGTGGCTAGCAATCTTATCCGAATTCATGCACCAACAACTTTAACAGCTCAAGAAAATTACAAATCAACAAGAGCTGCCGCGGTTAGAAAGAAAGTAGAACTTGAAGATTCAGTGGAGCCAATATATTCAGAAATTTTTAGACTTTATTATATAAGCCCTACTCAGGCAAAAGCCACTATAACAGAATTATTTACTTCAACTGGACAGAATTCTTATTCCCCAATCCAAGTTACTGAAGAACATACAACAAGATCTATTATTGTTAGAGGAAAAGAAAAAGATTTAGATGTGGTTGATAAAGTAATCAAAGAGATTGACGTAAGAACTCAACAGGTTTTAATAGAAGCATTTATCGTTGAAGCAAATTCAGATTTTGAAAGGGCTTTAGGAAATAGATTGGGAGGATATTATTCTAGAAAAGGAAACCAGGTGGGAGGCATTCAAGGAACGAGCACAGGTTCTGCGGGAATGAGTTCAAGTGCTGCAGCATTAGGATCGGCAACAGATACAATTTCTGACTTTACTGCTGCTGGAAAAACAAGTGGTATAGGCATTTTGCGAAGAACTGGATCTGCAGTATTAAAAACTGAAATTACAGCTCTTGAGAAATTGGGTATGGGGAAAACTATATCAAATCCAAAAATTTTTACTATAAATAATCAAGCCGCAACAATTACCCAAGGAGAAGAAATACCTTATTCATCTACTTCATCCTCTGGAACAGATACTTCTTTTAAAGAAGCTGCGCTAAAAATGACGGTTACACCAAATATTATTGGTGACGGAAATGTACTTTTAGACATTAAAGTAAATAATGATACCCCTAATAGGTCGAATGCGGGTGATCCAGCTATAAACAAGATGGAAATAAAAACGAAGTTATTAGTAGCAGATGGAGATATTGTTGTTATAGGCGGAATTAAAAAAAATACTTTAACAAACAGCAAACAACAAACTCCGGGCATTGGAAATATCCCTGTTCTAGGAAATTTATTTAAGGGTAAAGTGAAAACTGATAACATGGACGAGTTATTGGTATTTATTGCACCTAGGGTTTTATAATGTTGAAAATAAGTAGAGAGAGCGAAATTGGTCTTATCAATATTTTGATTGATCATGATATTATTTCTGGCAAGGATTTGCCAAAAATTAAAAAGTTAAGCTCAGAAGGAAATAAATCTCAAATCGATGCTGTCTTCGAATTAAAACTCACTGATGAAAATAAAATACTAGACGTACTCGTTAAAGAGCAAAATCTTGAAATTGTAGATCTTTCTAAAATAGAAGTTAATGATGACATAAAATCAGTACTACCATCGAATTATATAAAAATGAATTTTATTGCACCATTTAAAGTTGAAAAAAAAATTTTGCATATTGCAATACCCGATAGTTCGAAATTAGGTTTAATGCGAAATTTAAAAGCAATTACAAAAAAAAATATTGAACTTCATGCAGCCACTGTATCTCAAATTTCTAGCTTTATAGAAAAATTACTTAGTGAAAGCGGAGATATAACCACCGCATCAATTAGAAAAGAAAATAAAGAAAAGACAAAAACATTTGATTCAGATTTAGGTGAAGCAGGAGAGGTGCTTGACAAAAAACCCGAAGAAGATATTGAGGCAATTGAAAATGAGTCAGAAGTTATTAAATTTAGTACAGCGGTTGTAGCAGAAGCAATTAAAATGGGAGCAAGTGATATACATATCGAACCTTATCGATTTTCATCAAGAGTTAGGTATAGAATGGACGGTATGTTGTCAGAACAAGCACAATATAAAAAATTTCTTCATGATAATTATGGCGCCGTAGTTACTCGATTTAAAATAATGGGAAAGCTTGATATTGCTGAAAGAAGATTACCTCAAGATGGTGCAATTAATTTTAAAATGGAGAATAAAGTAATTGATTTACGTTTATCAGTATTACCGACAGCAAATAATGAGAGAATTGTAATGCGTATCCTTAATAAAGAAGCAGGAGATATAAGTCTTGAACAATTAAATTTTGAAGAAAATGATTTAAAAATTTTAAGAAAAAATATTCATGGAACCCAAGGTCTTATATTGGTGACAGGTCCTACAGGTTCTGGAAAAACAACGACTCTATATAGTATTTTAAAAGAAGTAAGCAAACCCCATTTAAATATTTTAACCGCAGAAGATCCCGTTGAATATGAATTAGACGGAGTAGCTCAAGTACAAATCAAAGAAGATATTGGTTTAACTTTCGCTGTAGCTTTGAGATCTTTTTTACGTCAAGATCCAGAAATTATTCTTGTCGGAGAAATGCGAGATAAAGAAACAGTAGACATTGGATTAAAAGCCGCTCTAACTGGACACTTAGTTTTTAGTACACTTCACACCAACGATGCTCCCAGCACAATTACAAGATTACAAAATATGGGAACACCAGATTATTTGATAAGCGCTGCATGCTCACTTGTGTTAGCACAAAGACTTGCGCGAAAAACTTGCAAAGATTGTAGAGTTCAAGATGAACTTGTAAATCCAAAAGTATTAACACAAGCTGGTTTTACTCCAGAGCAAGCTTCAAGAGCTAAAGTTATAAAAGGAAAAGGTTGTCCAAAATGTAAAAATAGTGGTTATAAAGGTCGAGTGGGAATTTATGAAATATTAAATATTACAAAACCTATCAAAGAAGCAATATTAAGAAAAGCAACTACTCCTGAACTTAAAGAAATCGCAATTAAGGAAGGTTTTCAAACTATGCAAGACATGGGAAAAAGAATGATATTGTCTGGAGATCTAAGTCTTAGAGAATATGAAAGAATTCTTAGTTAGCTTATAATTGGACAATGGAAGTTTATACATACAAAGGCATTTCCTCTGGTAAATATGTTGAGGGAGAAGTTGAAGCTCTTAATCAAGATGAAGCTTCACATAAACTTAAAGAACAAAAAATTATCATTACCAATTTAGCTAAATCCAAGAAAAAAAAAGGAAAAACAACAGATAAAAAAAAGGGTGGTCAATTTTCTTTTTTTAAAAAGAAGATTAAAGCAGAAGATGTTTTAATTTTTTCTAAACAACTTGCAACAATGATTAAAGCAGGCTTACCAATTTTAAATGTCATAGAAATGTTACGGGATCAACTAGAAAATCCCAGTTTAAAAGAAATTATAGAGGACATAAGAAAAAGTCTTGAGGGAGGAGTTTCCTTATCCAAATGTTTTGAAAAATATCCTCAAATTTTTGATAACGTTTATGTGAATTTAATAAAGGCGGGAGAAGCTAGCGGTAAGTTAGATGTTTTTTTACTAAAAATTGTTGAATCATTAGAAAAAAAGGAGAAAATCAAGAAAAAAATTAAGGGTGCTTTAATGTATCCAACTATTATGTTTACCGTTGCGATTACCGTGATGGTTTTTATGTTAATCAAAGTTGTTCCCGTTTTTGCCAAAATGTATGAGGGCATGGGAATTCCGTTACCTGCTCCTACAGCCGCTATTATGGCTGCAAGTAATTTTATGCGCGGCGCAGGTGGTTTGACATTGTTTATCCTTCTAACAGGTTCTTTTGTAATATTTAAATATTTAATAAAAACAAACGCAAATATAAGACTCAAATGGCATGGACAGGTATTAAAAATGCCAGTGTTTGGTGATATGATTTTAAAATCTTTACTCGCAAGAATTTCGTTAATTATGGGAAATCTTAGTGCAGCGGGCGTTAATTTATTAGAAAGTCTTGAAATTGCAAAGTCCGTTAGCAATAATGACGTTGTGAGCAACGCCATAGAAAATGTAAAAAAAGGTGTTTTTTCTGGAGACACTTTAACAAAACTATTTTTAAAAGAACCTTTATTTCCACCAACATTCAGTCAATTAATTTCTGTGGGTGAGCAGACAGGAAATTTAGATGAAATGTTTTCATCTGTTGCTAATTATTATGAAGAAGAATTTGATACGTCAGTAAATAATATGTCAACTTTGATAGAACCAATTATGATTGTTTTTATGGGAGTGATGATCGGGGGGTTAATGATTGCTATGTATTCTCCAATTTTCAATGTTGGAGCACTAATCGGCTAGATTTTTTTTGTCAGCACAAGGTGGTTTACCCATCCTTTTTTATCTTTTCTAAATATTACTTCATCCATTATTTTTTTAATAAAGAAAGTTCCCAAGCCTCCCGGTTTAATATCATCAAGTTTTCGGTGATGAATATTTTCTGGCACCGCTGGAAGTCCTGTATCAAAAAAACCTATTTCAATTTCGTTGTCTCTAAATAAAATTTTAATTTTCATTTTGTCAGTAGTTGCTTGACCCTTATAGGCATGTTTAACAATATTTTGTGATGCTTCGGTAATGGCCAGAACTAAATCATCTTTTAGTTCTTGAGGTATGTTTCGTTTAGCAAACGCATCTTTTGAAAACGTTCTTATCTCTTTAAGACTTGCACTACTTACAATAAAATCTTTAGATTCAGAAATTAGCATTAACCAAGATTTAATATTTGTTCAAGCTTAGCCATCATAATGACTTTCAAAACAGGTTTACTAATATCTTTTAAGATTACTTTAGTATTTTTTTCTCCTGCTTTTTGGTGACTTTCAATGAGAACGGAAATTCCTGATGAATCCATGTAGGACACATCTTTTAAATTAATATGAACTTCTTTTCCCGATTCAATTAATGGGCTGATAACTGCTTTCGCTTTATCAGTAACGTCCATATCAATTTCTCCATTAAGAAAAACAGTACTTATATTTCCTTTTTCTTTAACCTCGTACGACATTTTAGCAACACTATTTATAATTTAATTGTAAAATCAAGTTATTTTCATTTATTAGTTAAATTTCATTCAAAAATAGACCAATTATTGTAATAAAAAACATAAAATGGGTCTATTATTGTATTTACATATGGTTTTAATTGTAATTAGATTCACGAATTAGGTCAATGAACGGAGGAGGAAAAGAGTATGAGAAATAAATCTAGCAAAGGTTTTACATTAATCGAACTACTGGTTGTTGTGGCCATTATAGGAATTTTAGCTGCTGTAGGTGTTGTAGCATATAACGGATATACAAAGAGTGCTAAAAAATCAGCTTCAGCATCAAATCATGCTAGCGTTGTTAAATATGTAGCAGCGGAGTTAGCAAAATGCGGTATAGAATCAACTGCTTTTGGTGCTTGGGCATGTTCACAAAAATCGTTAACGGCAATCTCTGGAGATGACACGATGGGACCATCAGGCGCCGCCGTGGCAGCTTTAGAAGATTTTAAAAATCCTTTCGATACATCTTCGAATGCAGTCACTGCAAGTGCAACAGTAGCAGCAAGTGCATTAAAAGGTAATACTGTAGTTAGTAATACAAGTACTACCGTTACTGTTTCTACTTGCACGGTTGATGGTTGTGCTGCTGCTGATATAAAAACAAATACAATTGCTATCGACTAAGAGTTGTATTTGTTAATTGTATTAAGTAAGGTGCAAAAAGGATTTACGCTTATCGAATTGATAACCGTTGTAGCTATAATAGGTATTTTATCTGCCGTAGGACTTATAGCTTACAACGGTTACGTATCTGCAGCTAAAAGAACATCAACCGAAAATGCTATGCAACAAATAAGCTTGGCTCAAACCGAAGAGTATTCAAACACAGGCAGTTATTATGAAAATGAAAGCGGTTGCGATAGTCTAACTGCAGGTACATCACAGGAAATAGAAGATGATTTAATGGGCGGAGCAAATATTTTAACACAGGTTAATTCCAAAGGCGAAAGAGAGGCAATTTTTGACTATCATGTTTGCATAGAAAGAACAACTTCAGGTCATATAATTACAGCTGTAGAAGATAAAGATGACGAACCATGTACAATGACTTTAGATAACAATTCCGTATGGACTAGAGGAGAGCATTGTTAATTGATATTTATGCTATTAGAGAATTTAAAAAATTTTTTTGTAAAACTATTTACAGGCGAGCTTTCAAAAAGAAGCAAAATACTGGCGAGTCTCAGCATAGGATGGATAATAATAGTTGGTTATTTAACCTGGTGGAACGGTCTAAAGAATCCTGGAATTGATAAGGGTTTTCACTGGGATGAATGGTTTTGGTTTGGTGTAATTCCTCCGACTGTTCCTTATTTGTTTTATTTTATTTGGGTTAGCAAAAAAAGCAAAGACATTGATAACAAAAACACAAAATAATACTAAATATGCATTTAAGAAATCTTCTTTTATTTTCATTTGTTTTATTAATCATCCCTTTATTTGGGAATAGTGCAATTAATGTATTAGAATCAGGTATTTCTTGGGTAGACAAGAAAGTGTTTAATAGAACTATTGAAAATTTTGAATTAAACAAAACTAATCAGGATGTAGTTTTATCAACAGATGATTCAAAAACTAATATTCAAAGAAATATAGAACAAAAAAAAATTGCTAAAACAACAGATATTGAAGCATTAAAGAAAATAATTGAAAATTCAAAAACAGATAATCCAGTTAAGGATTTACAAACTTTAGACAAAGATCAGGAGGCAACAAATTTAGTTGCTGAAAA
>Ga0066866_10001178_pt1 | contig 10715 bp, 8 predicted proteins | sample ETN01SmetaG_3_FD_66435 | JGI IMG/M metagenome (GOLD analysis project Ga0066866, IMG submission 66435) | Marine microbial and viral communities from oxygen minimum zone, Eastern Pacific Ocean - ETNP2014F12-01SV263 | ecosystem: Environmental > Aquatic > Marine > Oceanic ...
AAAATAGCGATCGCCTCGCAAATGCCAGGGGCGTTTGTGATGAGCATAGGCATTGTGATTTACGGCCTGAAGCAAATCGATTTGGTGGCTCTGCTGATGGTGTGGTGCGGTCATCTGGTTTTGCCTTGGGTTTACATGATGTTTTCACCGATACTGGCGCCGAAGCTGCCGAAACCGAAAAAAAACAAACCCAGACGTCAAGAGGGGAAGAATCCTTTCGACGAATCTTCTGGGAGCTCAGATAATCCATTCGGCGTCGAATAAACAGCCAAGCCCAGCGAACAATTCTTCTTAAAAGTTGAGACTTCTGTAGACGCAACCAGACAACAAGAGTGACATTATGGCGCACATGGCCCATCTTTGCGATACAATTGACTTCGTGTTCACAAGAGTTAACAAGCTTGTTTTTAGTAAGTTAAGTCTTTTTAAGATCGTTTTGGCATTTCGGTTGCTTAAGAGTGGCTTGTTATGGGAAAAGTTTTAGGAATTGATTTAGGCACGACGAATTCCTGCATGTCAGTAATGGATGGCGGGGAGCCGCTCGTTCTGGAGAATTCTGAGGGTCGCCGGACGACCCCCTCGGTTGTGGCATTCAGCAAGGACGGCGAACGATTGGTCGGTGATGCAGCCAAGCGTCAAGCGGTCACCAACCCCCAAAACACCATCTTTTCGATCAAGCGATTTATGGGGCGCAAATACGAAGAGATCGCCGAGGAATGCAAGCGCGTGCCTTACAAGGTCGTGAAGGCGTCCAACGGTGATGCCGCTGTCGAGGTGGAGGTCGGCGGGGAGACCAAGCAGTACAGTCCACCGGAAATCTCTGCGATGATCTTGAGCAAGCTCAAAGCCGATGCCGAGATGCGATTGGGTGAGGCGATCACCGAAGCCGTCATTACGGTTCCCGCTTACTACAACGACACCCAGCGTCAATCTACTAAGGATGCCGGTAAGATAGCAGGTCTAGATGTCCTGCGAATTATCAACGAGCCGACCGCTGCATCGTTAGCGTACGGACTCGACAAAAAGTCGGATGAGAACATCGCTGTGTACGATCTCGGCGGCGGCACGTTTGACATTTCGGTGCTGGAGATTGGCGATGGAGTGTTCGAGGTGAAAGCCACCAACGGCGACACGCAACTTGGCGGTGACGACTGGGACAACGCAGTCATCGACTGGGTGCTTGACAGTTTCAAGGATGAGAACGGCATGGATCTTCGGAACCAGCCTGACGCCCTGCAACGAATCAAGGAAGAGGCCGAGAAGGCCAAGATCTCCCTGTCCAGTTCCACGAGCTACGATCTGAACCTGCCGTTCATCACGGCGGACGCCAGCGGCCCCAAGCATATCAACTTGCAACTGTCGCGGGCCAAGCTGGAGCAGTTGTGCGACGAACTGTTCGAGCGGACGCTCGGGCCGGTGGAGGCCTGTTTGAAAGATGCAGAAGTCAGGGCGAACGACGTCAAGGATCTCGTATTGGTCGGTGGAATGACCCGCATGCCCAAGGTGGTGGAGATCGCTGAGGCAGCCGTTGGCAGGAAGCCAAACCAAGGGGTAAATCCCGACGAGGTGGTTGCAGTTGGCGCAGCCATTCAAGGCGGGGTGTTGAAGGGGGATGTTAAGGATGTGCTGCTGCTCGACGTCACGCCGCTTTCGCTTGGAATTGAGACAATGGGAGCGGTGATGACCAAGCTCATCGAACGTAATTCGACCATCCCGACCAAGAAATCTGAAATCTTTTCCACCGCTGCCGACAGTCAGCCAGCCGTGGACATCCACGTGCTGCAGGGTGAACGCGAGTTCGCCAACGACAACAAGAGCATCGGTAAGTTCCAGTTGACGGAGATACCGCCCGCGCCGCGCGGCACCCCGCAGATTGAGGTTACGTTTGACATCGACGCCAACGGCATTCTCAACGTCAGCGCCAAAGATCTAGGCACTGGTAAGGAGCAGAAGATCACTATTACCGCCAGCAGCGGTCTATCGGAAGAGGACATTGAGAAGATGAAACAAGATGCCGAGGCGCACGCTGACGACGACAAAAAACGCCGTGAAGAAGTTGACTTGCGTAACAACGCCGACAACTTGACCTATCAGACTGACAAGATGCTCAAGGAAAATGCCGATAAGATTTCCGGTGACAAGAAGAGCGCGCTCGAGTCAGCTAACAATGAGTTGAAGGAAGCGCTGAAAGGCTCTGATGCTGATGAGGTCAAGGCTGCCACCGAGAAACTGCAGCAAGTTGTGCAGGATGCCTCGGGAGATATTTACAAGGCTGCGCAGGAAGCGCAGACGGCTGGTCAAGCGGCTAGCGGCGAGGAGTCTGCCGGAGGGAACGATGCCGCTGACGACGAATCGGCCAACAAGGATGAGGGCCCGATTATCGAGGCCGAGGTCGTGGAGGAAAAGACAAACTAGAATTTTAGCCGCGTTTGGCCGGAGCCGGGTGGCCTCGACTTTCCAGCGCGACAAACTTCTCCGCTCTCAATGCGGAAAAAACAAAACAAGTTAGATAAAAAACAAACATGGCACTGAAACTAAAACCGCTCGGCGATCGAATTATTGTTGAGCCGATCGAGGACAAGGAGCAGCAATCGGAGGGTGGTATTATCATCCCGGATTCTGCCAAGGAAAAACCCACCGAAGCCAAGGTGTTGGCATTGGGCACAGGCAAGACCGATGACAATGGCGATAAGATTGCATTCGAGGTCAAGAAGGGTGACAAGGTGTTGATCAGCAAATATGGCGGCACCGAAGTCAAGGTCGATGGCAAGGAACTCAAGATTTTGAATTCTGACGACATTCTCGCAATCGTTGGATAAATTTGGAAAGGAATAATAAAGCATGTCAGCAAAACAACTGAAGTTTGATGAGTCCGCGCGGCAAGCCTTGTTGAAGGGTGTTACCACCCTGTCCAAGGCAGTGACCGCAACCCTCGGCCCCAAGGGCCGCAACGTCGTTCTCGATAAGAAGTTCGGCTCCCCCACGGTCACCAAGGACGGTGTCACTGTGGCTAAGGAGATCGATCTTGAGGATCCGTATGAGAACATGGGCGCCCAGATGGTACGCGAGGTGTCGAGTAGAACTAGTGACGCCGCCGGTGACGGGACCACCACGGCAACTGTGCTGGCTGAGGCCATCTACAGCGGCGGTCTCAAGCATGTCACTGCAGGGGCAAGTCCGATCGCAATCCAGCGCGGTATCCAAAAGGCAGTCGAGGCCGCCGTCAAGGCGCTCGACAAGGCTACCAAGAAGGTGAAGGACAAGGAGGAGATCAAGCAGGTAGCCACCGTGTCCGCCAACTGGGATGATGAAATTGGAGAGATCATCGCTGATGCCATGGACAAGGTAGGTAAGGACGGCACCATCACCGTCGAGGAGGCCAAGTCCATCGAGACAACTCTCGACGTCGTCGAGGGTATGCAGTTCGACAAGGGCTATCTCTCGCCGTACTTCGCCACTGATACGGACTCAATGGAGTGCCGACTTGAGGACGCCTACATTCTAATCTTCGAGAAGAAGATCAGCAGTCTCAAGGACATGGTTCCACTGCTGGAGAAGGTTGCCAAGACAGGTAAGCAGATGCTGATTATCGCTGAGGACGTCGAGGGCGAGGCGCTTGCTACTCTCGTGGTCAACCGTATCCGCGGCACGTTGAACATCGCCGCAGTGAAGGCGCCTGGGTTCGGCGATCGACGCAAGGCCATGCTTGAGGATATCGCCATTCTGACTGGTGGCCGCTGTATCACAGAGGATCTCGGCATCAAGCTCGAGTCTGTCGAGTTGAGCGACTTGGGACGTGCAAAGAGCATCGTGGTGGACAAGGAAAACACCACCATCGTCCAAGGTTCCGGCAAGTCCTCCGAGATCCAGGCTCGAGTGAACCAGATTCGTCGCCAGATCGAGGAGACCACTTCCGACTACGATCGCGAAAAGTTGCAGGAGCGTTTGGCCAAGCTGGCAGGCGGTGTGGCCGTCATCAATGTCGGTGCAGCCACCGAGACTGAGATGAAGGAAAAGAAGGCTCGAGTCGAGGATGCTCTGCACGCCACCCGCGCTGCTGTGGAAGAGGGCATCGTCCCCGGTGGTGGTGTCGCCTTGTTGCGTACCCGTCCGTCCATCAGCAAGCTGGATCTTGAGGGTGACCAGCAGATCGGTGTTTCCATCATCTGCGCCGCCGTCGAGGCACCGCTCCGCGCTCTCGCCGCGAACGCTGGCCTTGAGGGTGCCGTGATTGTTCAGGGAGTCCTGAATAGTAAAGGCAACACCGGATTCAATGTTGCGACTGAGAAGTACCAGGACCTTGTCAAAGCCGGCGTGGTGGACCCGAAAAAGGTTACCCGCACCGCGCTGCAAAACGCTGGCTCCATCGCAGGATTGCTCCTCACTACCGAATGCCTAATCACTGAGATCCCCGAAAAGGATCCGCCTATGCCAGCGGGTGGCGGTGGGCATGACCACGGCATGATGTAATTCAAGCTGTTACAAAAACAGTAAACCAAGGACGGGGCAGAAAAAGCCCCGTCCTTTTTTGGTTAAGTGATTGGATTAAGAGCAACTCCGGCTTGGCAGAGTTGTGACCCTCTGCTTAACTCAGCGCCCGTTGATGCATCTTCGCTTGGTGAGTTCTATTCTAATGCTGCTCGTCGCTTGGCCAAGTGACGGTAGGGTAGCCGAACAGGTGTCACCGGACGCGCCAGTGTGGGAGATTGAGTCTCTTAAACCGGGTGATTTTGACTACAATCTCGAGAAAGGGTTGGTTATCATGAACGATCGATTTCGTATCACATTCGAGGAGCAGGGCGAGCGCGTATTCATCACAGCCGACCACGGCCGACTCGATCAGGCCACTGGTGAGATTATTGCCGAGGGCAGCGTAACACTGCAAAGTCAGGATCGTGTATTTACATCCCATCGCTTGTATTACAACTTCCAGACCCGCGCGATGCAGACCGACAATTTTCGCGCTGGCCAGTCGCCGTTTTTTGTAGAGGGCACGAACATCAAGGGCGATGCGATGAGCAACCAGTATTCGGCCGCCGACGCCTGGCTGACCACCGACGACCGATCCGATCCAATACTGCGCATCCGCACCCGACACTTGAGTATCGCCCCCGGCAAATTTGTCGAGGCCACGAGCGCAACGCTGTACGCCGGCAAGGTTCCGCTGTTTTATTTTCCGTATTATCGTCGCCAACTCGATCGGACGCCGAGTCAATGGAGCATCACGCCCGGTTACCGCAGTCGCTACGGCCTGTTTTTCGAGGGCTCCTACAATTGGGGCTTGAGCGAACGGCTTGATGGCGAGGTGCACCTCGATTACAGGGCGCGCCGGGGCTGGGCCGCTGGCGTGAATTCGGACTATGACCTTGGCCTAGCCGGCAGCGGCGAGGCTTCTGTTTACCTGCTCGACGACCGCGATCCCGCTGCCGGCGCGGACCGCCGCTCCCGAGTTGGCGACTTTGCTGACATCAACAACCGGCACCGGCTTAGTCTGTATCACTCGGTCCAACTTCGGCCCGACTTCATGGCCAAACTAGTGTTGCAGAACCAGAGCGATGCATTCGTGAACCGCGACTTTTTCGAGGGCCAATTCCGCCGCAATCCGCAGCCGGCGTCGCATGTTGAGTTGGCGAAGCATTGGCGCAATTTCAGCGTCAGCCTGCTGGCGCAGCCGCAGGTCGATGATTTTTACCAGACTGTCGAGCGGTTGCCGGAGATTCGTGTGACCGGTCTTCGCCAGCGACTCAGTGTCACACCGGTTTTTTATGAGAGCGAGAGTACGGTCGGCTATTTCGAGTTTCGTCCGGCTGCCACTGAACTTGGCCTATTTAACTACGAGGCGTTCCGTGCTGACACGCATCAGCAACTACTTGTGCCGCGCACCTACTTCGGTTGGCTAAATGTCACGCCTCACGCCGGTGTCCGGTTGACGCATTACGGCGCGACATCCGGGGGTGATCCCGCTCTTGGTCAAGCCGGAGGGAGGGATCGCTCCGTGTTCAACACCGGCGTCGAGTTGTCGCTCAAGGCGTCGAGTACGTGGGCCAACGCGTCAAGTCGCTTGCTTGATGTCGGTGGCCTGCGGCACATTGTGCAGCCGTTGGCCAATTACATCTATGTGCCGGAGCCGAACAGGCATCCGTGGGAACTGCCGCAGTTCGATCGCGAGTTGCAGGCGCTGCGTCTCCGGCCGGTCGACTTTCCCGACTACAACTCGATCGACAGCATCGACTCGCGCAACGTCGTGCGTTTGGGAATCCGAAACCGGCTGCAAACCAAGCGCGATGGTCAAGTCGATGACTTGCTGAACTGGGAAATGTTCACCGACTGGCGTCTGGAAACCAACGGAGGTGAGCCTCGCTTCAACGACATTTACTCCGACTTGGAAGTGAAACCGCGCTCTTGGTTGTTGCTCGGTTCCGAGGTGCGATTCGACCCGAACGACCGTTTGCTCAACGAGGCGAATCACACGATCTCGCTACTGCCCAACGATCGCTGGAGTTGGACTGTCGGCCACCGGTATCTCCGAGATCTGTTGCCAGAGGAACTGCGCGAGCGGTACCCTTACGACCCGTTTTTCAGTCAACAAATCGACACCGACTGGCGCTGGGGCAACGATCTGTTGTTCAGCCGCATCTACTATCGACTGAACGAGGAGTGGGGTTTCCGTATGGTTCACCAATTCGAGGCCAGCGACGGTACAATGGAGGATCAGAGTTACGGCGTATTCCGTGACTTTTCCAGCGCGACGGCGGGCTTGCGCTTTCGTTTGCGCAACCATCGCTCCGGCAAAAACGACTTCAGCGTGAATTTGGTCTTCTCGCTCAAGGCAATGCCCAGCAAGGGCCTGGGCGACGACAGTAACCGCCTCGAGACTCGCCTCTACCGCTGATAATATTCCGGTGCTTGGCAGCAGGCCGCGCGGCGTCGTGATCAGTTTGCGTTCTCTCGCTGGTAGAGAAAGCTTGCCCAAGCGCACCCCATTTGCTCCATTGACTCCTGAAGGGAAATTCCCAAGCTCGACGCTGCTTGGCTAGGCGACTACTTTCGCCGACGTGAAAACCAAGCTACGTTTCCTCATTGTGTTTTCGTTGTTGCTCAACGCCGTTGCGACCAATGCCGAGCGGTTGGTCTTGGTCAGCGCGTCGTATGGCAAGAATATCATCGCGATCACGGATCGTGACGGGGAGGTCATCTGGTCGCACAGGACTTCCGGCCCGGCCAAGGGCCACGCCGGCCACCACGACGTGCACCTTCTGCCCAACGGCAACATCCTCTATCACGATAGCTGGACCAAGCTCACTGAGATGACGCTCGGAAAGAAAGTCGTGTGGACCTACGACTCCGCCACGATGAACGGGAATAAGGGCAAGAGGGTGGACGTGCACGCTTTTGCGCGTATGAAAAACGGCAACACCTCGATTGTCGAGAGCGGGGTGGGCCGGATCATAGAGGTCAATAACAGAGGCAATATCGTTCACGAGATTCCGATGAAGAAGGATGGCCGCCAACACACGCGCTGGGTGCGCTTCACGCCGGAGGGTAACTACCTCGTCACCTCCGAGAATCCGGGTGTTGTCACCGAATACAACCGCAAGGGCGGGATCGTTTGGGAGTACCTCATCAAGACCCGCTGCTATGGTGCGATCCGGTTGAAGAACGGCAACACTCTGATCGCCTCCGGCAGCGGCCACAGCGTGGTCGAGGTTTCGCCCGCCAAAAAAGTCGTTTGGGAAATCAAAGACAAAGTTCCCGGAACCGACATCGGTTTGGGCTGGATGACGGCGTTGCAGGAACTCCGTAATGGCAATTTCATCATCGGCAACTGCCACGCCGGCGAGGCCAATCCGCAAATCTTCGAGATTACACGCGACAAAAAAGTTGTCTGGGAGTTCGACGAATGGGGACTCGTCGGCAACGGCTTAGCCGTATGGCAAATCCTCAACGACAAACAATCCCAACGCCTTCGCAAAAAACTAGCCACGCTGAAAGAGTGACCTTTTTCGCGTGAGAGGTCTCTTACTTTTTGCCCAGTCGGGCGGTGGCATTTTTGACATTCCAGCCGGTTTGCTCGAGGGCGTGTTTGGCTTCAGCTTCGCTGGCGGCGGTGAGTTGACGGATGATGCGCACCGCCCTGTCGCGCAGCTTGGTGTTGCTCGGGTCGAGGTCGATCATCAGGTTGCCGATCACTTTGCCGCTCTTGGCCATCGCCATCGTGGTGATCATGTTCAGAATCAGCTTGGTGGCGGTGCCGCTTTTGAGCCGGGTGGAGCCGGTGAGTAACTCGGGGCCAATGTCGGGTTGAATGACGATACCCGGTCGGTTATCGAGAGGGATTTTCAGCGTTGGATTGAAACAAAGCAGTGCCGTGCGAGCACCTCGCCGGTTGGCCTCCCAGATTCCGCCCCAGATGAACGGCGTCCGACCACTGGCGGCGATGCCGATGAACACGTCCTTTTTTTCGATGCCGCGAAACCGCAGTGCTTCGGCCCCGGCGTCGGGGTTGTCCTCGGCGCCCTCGATGGAACGGTACAGAGCCGGTTGACCACCGGCGATGATGCCCTGCACCTGATTGGGATCGGCGCGAAAGGTTGGTGGGCATTCGCTGGCGTCGAGCACGCCGAGGCGGCCGCTTGTGCCGGCTCCGCTGTAAAACAGCCGCCCTCCGCTCTTGAATGCATCATGCACCCAGCCTATCACTCGCACTATTTTTGTTTTCTCACGGGCGATGGCGTTGGGAAGTTGGCTGTCTTCATCGAGGAACAGATCGACGGCTTCGCCAAGCGACATGCTATCGAGTTTCATCGAGCGGGGATGGCGCTGTTCGGTGGGAGCTTGGCCAAGCTGCGCGAGACATGGAACGGGGATGGCTGGGTGACAGGTGGTCGTGGTGGCGTCTGACTTGGAGGGAGGGCAGGAGTTCAAGCGACGGGCGATGTTGAGCGCACCGGTGCAGCTTTCGTTTTTCAGTGTGACGACCTGTGAGCCGGGCCGTTCAGCGCGGATGGCCCTCGCGACTTTTGCGGCGAACCTGGGCTGCTTGACCAGTACACTGCCGGATAATAAAAAACGAACGGGAGCTGTTTTGCCGACAATCTTTTTGGCGCAGTTACAGGCGTCGTTGGCCAGAGTGGCGGCGGCGGCGTTAAGGATATCACCGGCGATTTTGTCGCGCTTGGCCCACGCTGAGAAAACTTCCTTGGCCAAGCCGGCGACCTCGCTTTTTGCAGCTTGGGCGACCCAGTCGATGAGTTGGTCGGGGGAGTTGAGTTGCAGGCGACGCAACAGTCGTTGGCCTAGCGCGGTCCAAGCGCCATCGCGGTCGAGGTGAAACACGCAGGCCTTGAGGGCGCGCAGGCTGATCTCGTAGCCGCTTCCCTGATCGCCGAGAATGTGTCCCCAGCCGCCGAGTTTGGAGGTGGCGCCGTCGGGCGTCTGGCCGAAGCAGCATGAACCGGTGCCGCTGAGCAGGAGCACGCGGGTGGTCGGCGTGTGCCGGGAGTCTGCGGCGAGGGCGGTCTCGAGATCGTTGGTGGCGTGGACGATGGCACTTGGCCAGACACGGGTGGCAGCGCGGCGAAGGCGTTGTTTGTCGGCATCCGAGCGGGCACCGGCCATGCCGATGGCGACGGCGTTTGGTTTGGGGAATTGTTTGGCTATTTGACGGAGGTGGCTGCCCAACTGCGCCTTGTTGATCAGACGGAGGTTGGCCGGGCCAAACTCGGCTCGGGTCGTTTGGCCGCAGGTTTCGTACAGCACGACCGTGTGCGTGGCGCCGCACTCGATGCCAAGCAGACCGTGCATGATCACACCTTAAGCAGCCCCGGCGGGGCGACTTCGATTTTGGCGACGATTTCTTTTGGGATGTTGCAGGCTTTCATCTTGCTGGAGTCGATCCAGGAAACGCAGATGACGGTCATCTCGCCGGTGGCGGCGAGATCTCTGGTGTCATCGGTGAGTTTACGAATATAGATGCGGTAGGTGATTGACTTTGAGCGAAGCTTGGCGACGAGCAGGTGTATCTCGATCTCATTCTCGAAGGACAGCGGTTTTTTGTAGTCGAAGCCGATGCGGACACGCGGCCAACCGACGGGGGATCGGTTTGGGAGGTGGCGATCGAGTAGCCGATCGATTTAAAAAATTGACGCTCAACAGTCTCCACAAATTTGCAGTAGTTGGAGAAATGTACGATGCCTTCCATGTCGGTTTCGGAAAACTCGATTGTGCGGATGACCTTGTACTCGTAAGCCACGGCCGGAATGTAGAGCGGCCCGGTGCTGAAGACGACAGATTTTTATTTACCGAGGAGGCCGTGTAGGTAGGCGAGCACGAGGTCCGGCAGATCGTCGCTGTAGCCGCCCTCCATCGCACTGACCACCGGCACGCCGAGACTCAGGAGCCTTTTGCCTAACCAGCGAAAGTCATCAGCGGTAAGTTTTTGGTTGCAGAGAGGATCGCCAGCGTAGGCGTCGAATCCGGCGGAGACGATCACGAGGTCAGGGTCGTACTCCTTCAGGTCGGCGATCGAGCGTTCAGCGATCTTCCGGTAATCCTCGCGTGGCAGGTTGGGCCGGGCGGTATAGTTGTGGCAGTTGTCGAACGACTTGGCGCCGGTGCCGGGGTAGGCTGGGTGCTGGTGAACGGAGAAAAACTCGATACCGTTTTTTCGAGTGAGAATTTCCTCGGTGCCATTACCGTGATGCACGTCGAAGTCG
>Ga0066866_10001191_pt1 | contig 10674 bp, 8 predicted proteins | sample ETN01SmetaG_3_FD_66435 | JGI IMG/M metagenome (GOLD analysis project Ga0066866, IMG submission 66435) | Marine microbial and viral communities from oxygen minimum zone, Eastern Pacific Ocean - ETNP2014F12-01SV263 | ecosystem: Environmental > Aquatic > Marine > Oceanic ...
CGTTTCAATTTTGTCACTCATCTTGGCGGTACGCCTGATCTGGATATGATGAAGAGGGTTCTTCATCGTATAATGCCTTTAGGTTGGCATTTGGTGATACATGTCAATGCCGAGGATATTATCAAATTTCAGGAATTTTTTCTTCAATTTAAGATGGAAATCATCGTTGATCATATGGGGCGTGTGCCAACATCAAAAGGCCTGCATCAAAAAGCTTTTCAGATTTTGAAAGATTTTGTACGTCGTGATAACTGGTGGGTTAAGATTTGTGGTTCTGAGCGTATCTCTTCCGCGGGACCGCCTTTTCATGATGCTGTACCTTTTGCACAGGAACTTGCCGAGATTGCACCGAACAGAACCTTGTGGGGGACAGACTGGCCTCACCCCAACATAAAAAAATTTATGCCAAATGATGGCGATCTCGTGGACCTTGTTCCACTTTTGGCCAGAGATGAGGGTTTACAGAAAAAAATTCTGGTTGATAATCCGACCCGCCTTTATGGCTTTGATGATAAGGAGATATAAAATGAAAACAGTTGCAGTCAAAAATATCAAACGTGCTGATGGGAAAATTTCTGATGAACTTGGCACTATCGGGGCTTCTACAATTCATGAAGCACAAGGTCGTGTCGGTTTGATGAAACCCTATATGAGACCAATTTTTCCAAGTGCACGCATTGGAGGAACGGCAGTTACTATATTGGTTCAACCTGGTGATAATTGGATGATACATGTCGCCATCGAACTGTGCCAGCAAGGTGATATACTCGTCGTCGCCTGCTCCAGCGATAACACAGACGGTTTTTTTGGAGATTTGTTAGCAACATCAGCTCAGGCACGTGGCGTGAAAGGTCTGGTGATAGATGCGGGAGTGCGTGACATAGCAGATCTTCACAAAATGAATTTTCCAGTCTGGTCACGGGCAATTTCAGCCAAAGGTACTGTGAAAAACACTCTTGGAGCAGTAAATGTCCCGGTTGTTTGTGCAGGCCAGTTAGTGTTCCCTGGAGATGTTATTGTTGCTGATGATGATGGGGTTTGTGTTGTTGCCAGAAAAGAAGTAGAAAGTGTTCTAAAAAAAGCGAACCTCAGACTTGCTGATGAAGAAGAAAAACGGGCTCACTTTGCTAAAGGTGAGCTGGGAATAGATATCTATAATATGCGCCCACGTCTAAAAGAAGCCGGGTTTGAGTATGTTGACGATTTAGATAGTTTGGGATCATTTAATGGTATCGACTGTCGCAGTAAGGATTAAAACTTATGATAATTGACTGTCACGGACATTATACAACCACCCCTCCTGCTGTTGAACTTTACAGAAATACACAAAAAGAACTATTGAAGAAAGACCCTGATCATATTTTTGAAAAAGGTACGATTAAACTCTCAGATGATGAGATACGCGAGACTATTGTTAGCAATCAGTTAAAAATGCAACAGGATCGGGGCACGGATGTCACCATATTTTCCCCTCGAGCCAGTTGGATGGGGCACCATATTGGCAATGCTTCAACTTCAAAAGCATGGACAGAGCAGCAAAATGATTTAATTAAACGGGTTTGTGATTTGTTTCCCAAAAATTTTGTACCTGTATGCCAACTACCACAAAGTCCTGAGACACCAATTACGAATAGTATTAACGAGCTAGAACGCTGCGTCATAGAAATGGATTTTGTAGGTTGCAATCTTAACCCTGACCCTTCTGGAGGCTTCTGGAAAGACGCTCGACTTGGTGATCGTTACTGGTATCCATTTTATGAAAAAATGGTTGAACTTGATGTACCCGCAATGATACATGTCTCGGGGTCTTGTCAGCATGCAATGGATACAACATCAAGCTATTATCTGGGTGCGGACACAACAGCTTTTGTTCATTTAATGTTTTCGGATGTGTTCAAAGATTTTCCAAATTTGAAGATAATCATTCCTCATGGGGGTGGAGCGGTTCCATATCATTGGGGACGATTTCGGGGAATTGCTCAAGACAAAGGACTTGGTAATCTTGACGAAAAAGTGTTGAATAATATCTTTTTTGACACTTGCGTCTATCATCAGCATGGCATTGACTTGCTGCTAGATGTAATACCAGCAAAAAATATTTTATTTGCCTCTGAAATGATTGGAGCAGTAAGAGGCATCGACCCCCTTACCGACCATTATTATGATGATACTAAACGCTATATCGATGCTAATAACTCAATCAATCAAACTGATAAGCGAAGGATTTTTGAGGGCAATGCGCGTCGTGTTTTTTCGCGTTTGAGAATTTGAAGGTGGCGAATTTAGCTAATTATTATTTTGCTTAAACAGCAAAATAATTTGTTGCATCAATTAAACATAGTATTTGGTAAAAACATTGCGATGTCTGGGAACAACAGTATCAGGATAACGCATCCCATCATTGCAAACCAAAACGGCCATATTCCACCAAAAATCGTTTGAAGTGAGACGCCCGGTGCAATTCCTTTGACTACAAACACATTCATACCGACCGGAGGGGAAATCAGACCCATTTCGAGAACAATAACAATCAGCACTCCAAACCAGATCATGTTGATGCCAAGTGGTTCAATAATCGGTTGAACCAATGGCACGGTCAGAACAAGAATAGCAAAACCATCCATAAACATGCCGAGAATAATATAAATCAGTAAAAATGCCAAAACCACCTGATAGCCAGTCAACGCCTGCGCCTCCACCCAAAGTGACAAATCATAGGTAATGGAAGAAAACCCTATGAATGTTTTAAACACAAAGGCCCCAAATAGAATCATGAATACAGTGCCTGATGATTTGAGGGTTTCTGTTAGCACTTCTGATACATTTGCAAAAGTAAGTTGACCGCGAATTGCGGTAACGATTACTGCCAAAAAAGCGCCAACACCAGCGGCTTCGACTGCAGAGAAAACCCCTGTGTAGATACCTCCAATTGTCAACAAAACGATGCCAGTGATCCAACTTGCTCGTCGAAGCATTCGTAAACGGTTTGCCAGAGTTTCAATCTTTCCGGAATGTGGTGCCTTTGACGGGTCCAGACGAACGACAATCGAAATCGCCAAGACAAAAAGCGCCGTTAACAACAAGCCTGGCAAAACACCAGCCAAAAATAGACGGCCAATGCTTTCCTCTGTCAGAATGGCATAAATCACAAAACCTGCCGATGGAGGTATCAAAATTCCAAGCGTTCCGCCAGCAGCAATTGATCCAGTCGCCAAACCATCGTCATATTTATAACGTTGCATTTCTGGCAGACTTACGCGTCCCATGGTTAACGCCGCGGCAAGTGATGACCCCGACAATGCAGAAAAACCCGCGCAACCAACTACAGTTGCTGAAGCAAGTCCTCCCTTTAAATGTCCTGTCCAGCTGTGTGCCGCATCATAAAGATCTCGGCTCATCCCTGAAACAGATGCTAGATTACCCATTAGGATAAACAGGGGAATAATCGTAAGTGGATAATTGGAAGATTCATTAAAAATCTCGCCGGCGAGTTTGGGCAAAGCGGCTTGTTCACGGATCATCCAGATGCCCCATGTACCCACCAGCATCATTGCCACTCCCACTGGCATGCGAATGAATAAAAGCAAAAGCAGTACAGTAAAACCAATCAGAGCAACTGTAGAGCCTTCCATCAGTTATTCTACTTGCGAGGGACTTCAGAGCATGGATCCACCAGGCTGCGCAGCAGCTCCAGCATTACCTGAAGGCAGTAAAATACCATTGCAGCGCTCAGAATGTAATAAAAGGGTATAAATTCAATGCTAAAATTTGAGGTGATACAGGCTTTTTCAAAACCACAGGCTTTATCAAACAAGGCCCAAGCAGCCAGTGCGATAATTGCTATTGCCAATACCCGCATAACCATGTCTGTGTAACGAGTCACCGCAGGGCCAAAAAAATAGGAAATGATATTAACACTAACATGCGCATCTTTGCGAGCACCATAAGCAATGGCTGCAGCAACCATCACCGACAGTGTTATGATAGATAAATCTTCAATTCCAAAAATTGGATTGTTTAAGCCATAGCGCCAAGTAACAGCAATAACCGTAATGCCCATCAAAACACATGCAGCAACTGAGCCTACTACAGCAAACAGCCCGGCAATATAGCCGAGCTGCCTATCAATTTTAATCAGGGTTTGCCTGCCCTGATGAAGCACTGTTATTTACCCTGCATCATATCAACAACAGCGCCAACGGTCATCGAACCTGCTTTTTGCGCTCGCAACGATGTGACTGTGTCGGCAATGGCGTCCTTCCACCTATTCTTTTCGGCATCAGATAGTTCAATAATTTCAACACCACTTTCCGCAGCAAGTTTCATTCCGCCCTTGCCTGCTTTGTCATAGAAAATGCCGCCACTTTTTGACAGACTTTCATCTGCAGCAGTTTCAACCCATGCCTTCTGCTCTTCTGAAAGGCTGTTCCATACATCGTTATTCATAAGCAGAACGAAAGCCGACCCAGAACCAGGAAACCAAGTGGTTATATAATTGGCTGGTTCATGAAGTTTGAAAGACCTAATAGCTGAAGGTCCAATGGCTATAGCGTCAATCACTCCATTGGCGAGGTTCTGGTTAATCACATTCACCGGTTGTGCTACCGCCGATGCGCCAAGTGCTTCAACAACAGGTAAATCTTGTTTACTTGTGACACGAATTTTCATGCCTTTAAGATCTTCAAGACTTCGTACAGGCTTGTCCTTGGTGATCAAAATAGGTGGCATATTTGCCCAGATGGCCAGAAGCTTTGCTTTATATTCCTTTTCCAGAAGAGGCTTGGCCCGCAGAAGAGATTCGGTGCACTCAACGGCACTTCCACACACATCAGGTAACGTCACCACATTGGTCATTGGAAACACATCGCCTGTGTAACCGGGCAAAGTGAAAACGATGTCGGCAACACCTTCTAGTAAGATCGCATATTGTTTCGGTGGCACTGAATTAAGCGCGCCTCCTGGAAATTGCTTGACTGTCATTGTTCCGCCTGAAGCAGTAGCCAACTTTTCAGCAAAGGGCGCAAAGACTGCCTTGTTCATTGGGTGTTTTGGGCCCATAAAATAGGCCAGCGACAATTCACCCGCAAAAGCTGAACCAACACCAAAAACGCAGATTACCATCAACGCTCCTAAAATTTTCTTTATCATTTTATCCTCCTTTTTTTAAATTATGTTTCTAAATTAAAAATTTTACTCAATCTAAACTTATTCCTTAGTAACATTAAACTGTCACTAGCTTGGATAATCCTCTGCAGTTGAGTTTCACATCGAAACCCGCAAGTCGTTTCCGACAACGGCCTCTTCATATGACAGATCACCCAAATTACCACCTTCAAAAATATTCCTCTCAGCAATCCATTTTCGTGAACTTTCAAATATTTCCCTGGAATAGGGCTCGAACACTATTCTCTCTCCTGGCCCGAACAACCGCGTATCAATTTGATCTCTAAAGCGTTCAGGAAATTCGTTGCGGTAGTAATGTGTGTATAATTCCGGACGTAGATCGATGTCTGCCTGAGCACGTCGCAACGCAGCAAAAAACTTCTCAACATCTTCCAAGTCAGCTGTCTCAGCAACCATCGCTGTCATCATAAAGGTAGTGTCCAAAACCTTTCTGAAGCCTAGTTGCTCCATGAAATAATAAGGTCCGCTGAATAGGCTGACTGCTGGCACCTCTCTATCAATCATTAATTCCATGCGGCGGAACAACAGACCATCTGAAAAAGAAAGCTTGATCTTGTCTGTGGGCAAAAATGCCTCCAACGCCTGTATCGTTGAATAGTGGCTTCCCGACTGATATCCTGCAGAAATTGGAACATTTGCCAGATCTTCTGGGTACCGGATTGAGGAGTCACTTGGCACAAATATACCACAGGGTGAAACTGAATAGGCATTAGCGTAGAGTTTTCCATGTCCAGAGGAAGCGGCGACATTTACTGTCCAGTGACAAGCGCTACTCACATCACAGCTACGGCCACTCTCGAACGTTTGATAAGCTCCCACCCTATTGCCAAGATCATGAACCTTACCACTTATGGATTTCAACTGGTCTTCAAGTGCATAGTCAAGTCCTTCAGTGTCAAAATACCCTTTTTCGACTGCTACCCATTCCTGAAGTCGCATATGCGGCGCAACAACAAACTTCTTCATGGCAAAACTCCACCAATTCCATTATACATTTTACAGTATAAGTCACCTCAAGATGAGTCAAGTCAGCATATAGTCTAGCGTTTTTCAAGAAAAAAGCCACCCCGAAGATGACGAGATTGAATGGTATCCCTGAAACTGTATCACGCCTTCATACCCCAAGTTGCGGCCGATCCCAGATTGTTTAAACCCTCCAAACGGACCTCGCCCATCTTGAGCGGTAGGACCATGCGCGTTCAAGTACGTGTATCCCGCCTCCAACTGACGGGCCAGTGATACAGCATGGTCACGATCCTCAGTCCAGACCGAAGAACACAAACCAAAATTAGAGTCATTTGCCTTCGCTAAGGCTTCCTGATCATTTTCATAAGGCATGATTGGAAGCACCGGTCCAAATTGTTCCTTGCGGACAATATCAAGCTCTTCATCTGGTCTGTAAACCAAAGTCGGGCGTTGAAAATAACCCTTAGCATAAAGTTCCTCATCAGGCACCTGGCCGCATTCACGAACATCGCTTCCAGCTACACGCGCTTGATCTATCATATCACGCACCACCTTTTGCTGTTTTGCATTATTCAGAGGACCCATATTGGTCTCCGGTAAAAGACCGTCGCCAACTACCATCCTGTCACAAACGGCGGTCAAACCTTTTACTACCTCATCATAACGTGTGTGGTGGACATAAAGACGTTTTATCGCCATACAAATCTGGCCTGTTGACATAAATGCGCCCAAATACATTCGCATAAAAGCTGCGTCATCCAATTTTGCATCCTCACACACAATCGCTGCATCATTACCGCCCAGTTCCAGCGTCACTGGTGTGATGTTTTCAGCGGCCATTTTCATTACATGCCTACCAACATCAACTGAGCCAGTGAAGTTGACATAGCGCACTGCAGAATGTCCCACTAGTACGTCGCCAATTTCATCAGCGCTGCCAGTGAGCAAGTTGACAACCCCAGGCGGCAGCAAAGCAGCAATCTTTTGAAGGGTAAGAGAGGGTGCCAATGCTGATGAATGAGAAGGTTTTACAACTACTGTATTGCCTGCCATCAACGCTTGAGGTAACTTTGCTCCTAGAATTGAGAGTGGCCAGTTCCAGGGAACTATCAGTGCCGCCACACCACGTGGTTGACGCGTTATTATTGTATCAAAGGGTCCACCGCTGACTTTTTCATCGGCCTCCAGTCTGTCTGCATAAGCAGCAGCCTGCCGGAAACGGTCACCTAAACGTGAAACTTCCAGCATTGTTTCTTTAAGAATTTTACCGTGTTCACGGCAAAATAATCGTGATCGAAATGCCAAATCCTCTTTATCAACAACAAGTTGATCAGCAATATGATTCAGCATTACAGCCCGTTCAGTGTAACTTTTACCCGACCAAAGGGGGAAAGCCCTGTGGGATGCCTCTACAGCTGTATCAACGTCCTTAGGCGATGCAAGCGCCGCATGACCAACCAACTCATCAGGTCGAGCCGGATTGTACAGATTATAGTGACGCTCACCTTCCGCTGGTCTGATTTCTCCATCAATATATAATTCAGTGGTTATGGGCGTATCGTTATTAGTTCTTTTGTCCAAGAAATACCCCTATGCACTCAAAAATCTAAGTGACCGTAGTGTTATAATATCCTATTATTTAAATTAGCAATATTTTATTAAATTCTCAAGTTGTACATTACACACTTAAAACTTAACAATACAGAAAGCAAAAAATGGAGCTTGGCAGTTCAGTAAAACAATAGGTGACTTTAGTTTCAATTTCAGGCTTCAATCACCCTTTTTTTGGCCAGTCGCCATTGCAAGGATTTTATGCATCTCATTTATCTGGTTTTCACCAACATAAGCAACAAAATGATCTGGACGAACAAGAATAACCGTTGCTGCCCAACGCTTTACTTCTTGAGACGAAGAAACTCTTAATACCTTTAGCGGGATATTAAGCGAATGAGCTGCACTCTGAGCTTCTTCCTCCTCATTTTCCATAATATCAACAAGTATCAAGGTAAAGTCTTTCCCTAATAAATCATAAATATTACTACCATCATTCAATTCCACTGGGGCTAGATGATACCCTGCCTTAGCTTCAAAGCAATGCTTGCCGACAGCACCTGAAGAGCCGACACCTTTAACTATAGATGATCCTGCATAATTAGGAAGATAAAGCATAACTTCATCTTGCGGTTTGGCGCGTTTGGCCCAAGCATTCTCAAAGTCAGATTGGTCACGCTCTGGATCGTAATTAGCAAGAAATGCAGCATCGTCTTTAATCATTTTAGAGATAAAGTTATCCCGAGTAGATGAAAACACTGCATGACGTTCATCGTTATAGCTGTTCAGCAAAGTATCATTCCCCCAGCCATTAAGGGAAGCGGCAAGCTTCCAAGCAAGGTTGCGTGCATCCTCAAATCCCATATTCACTCCGTAACCGCCATAGGGCGGGTGTGCGTGAGCTGCGTCTCCTGCAATAAAAACACGACCCTTTCGATAGTTATCAGCATGAGCAAATCGTAGATCCCAAAAACCAATATAATCAATTTCAATATCAAACTTAGCACCTATGGCACGATTTAATAAAAATTTGACCTCGACGCTATCTTCTGTAGCGTTATTTTCAACAGGCATATGAAAAAACCAACGACTATCCTCATCAACCCGTCCAAGGAACTGCCAATAGCCATCCAAATCTTTGTGCAGCACATTAAAAAATGACGTGTTTGAGAATTGTTCATTTATTAACGCACTCATTTGCGGGGAACGAACTACTGTCAGTACCATCCTCTTTCTGTGCTCATCAAGTTTTTGTTTGATGCCAGCAAGTGATCGGACAAGTGAAAATGCACCATCACAACCAACCAAATATTGTGCAACAAAATTCTTTTTTTTCTTGCCAGACATTTCCTCTACCTGAACAGATATATTGTCCTTGTTCTGGTTAAAACCAACGAAGTTCCAGTCATATAAAATATCAACATTAGAGAGTTGATCGACACGATCACGCAGAACATACTCAGTTAAATACTGGGGCATTCGAACACTCGGATTAGCATAAAATGAATTTACCCAACTGCGATTAAGCCATTCATAATGATAGGGTCCCAACAACGTTCCATATGCAGTAACACCAGAAGCACCACCAATACTTTTTATTTTTTTTGCATTGCTAATCTCATTTGATACACCCCATGCACGAAAATGCTCCCCCGTTCGCTGTGTCATATTCTGACCCTTTGGGATCAATTGTCGTGTAAAGTATTGTTCTATAATCAGGACTGAAATACCCCTTTGGCCTAGATCAATTCCAAGTCCAAGGCCCACTGGGCCTCCACCAACAATTATTACCTGATAATCTGACATAAAAAACAATTAATTTAATCTTGAATACTAGTAAAGATCATTAATGTAATTTATTCTAATACTTACTAAAAGAAACATGCTATTGCTATGAGCTTTTTGGTGATTTATCTTTATAGTTAAAATTGTAAATTAGTCTGAGGAGTACACATGGAACTTGCACGCCACTTTATTGCTGGTGAATTTTTAAACAATGGTAAAGACGATCTCATCGAAAGTCTTGACCCTGCAACAGGAAACAAAATCGGATCCGCTGTTCTTGGTTCAAACGAAATTGCTAGAAAGGCTATTTCCGTTGCACGTGAAGCATTTGAAACAAGCATTTGGAAAAGTGATGTACGCTTGCGTTCAAAAGTACTTTTACAACTAGCAACAAATCTTCTTCAACGTCGAGACGATCTCGCTGAAATTATAGTTCGTGAAAATGGCAAACCACTTCTTCAAGCCAAAAAGGAAATTGATGCCGCAATATCTGAAGCACAATACTACGCCGGACTTGCACGTTCTATCCTTGGACGCACTTTGGAGAGCGCGCCAAATACATTTTCCTTTTTTATGCGTGAACCAACAGGTGTAGTCGCAGTAATCGTGCCTTGGAATGCACCCGTGACCCTATTGGTACGATCGTTAGCGCCTGCACTTGCTGCTGGTTGCACTTGTGTTATTAAACCTGCTCCACAAACGCCTCTGGTCAATGCCGTTGTCATGCAATGCATTCAAGATATTCCTGATTTGCCACATGGTGTAGTAAATTCTGTCAATGAAAACGGTATCGAGATAGGTACGGTTTTAGCTACACATCCTGAGATTGATGTAATCACTTTCACGGGTTCATCTCGAACTGGTAAGATAGTAATGGAGAAAGCGGCGCCAACCCTAAAGCGGTTATCACTGGAATTGGGTGGTAAATCCCCTGCTATTGTCTTCCCAGATGCAGACATTAATAATGCAGTTTCTGAGATTGTGAAGGCGACAATCGTCCTCAATGGGCAGATGTGCACATGTATTAGCCGTGTCTTAGTTTCAAAAGAAATTGAACACGAAGTAATAGAAAGACTGAAAAACGCTCTCAGTTCTGTAAAACTTGGCCATGGTCTAAAACCCGATACTAACCTTGGACCTTTAATTGACATGGCGAATCAAGCGCGTGCAATTAGCTTAATTGAATTG
>Ga0066866_10001204_pt1 | contig 10647 bp, 5 predicted proteins | sample ETN01SmetaG_3_FD_66435 | JGI IMG/M metagenome (GOLD analysis project Ga0066866, IMG submission 66435) | Marine microbial and viral communities from oxygen minimum zone, Eastern Pacific Ocean - ETNP2014F12-01SV263 | ecosystem: Environmental > Aquatic > Marine > Oceanic ...
ATTTTAATTTTTTTGTCAAAAATGACATATGCACAAATATTATTTACAGTTGACATGCAACCTGATACAGTAGTAGAGGGTGAATTATTCTCCTTTACGTTGTATGCACTTGAAGGTGATGAACAACAGTTATCGTTCGATGGTGTTTTGCCTTCCTGGTTAACATTAACTGATATCAATATTGAAAGAACGGTGGGCTCTGTTGAACTTGTCGCAGGAACAGGTGGCTTATCCTTTATACCTCAGGGCTTGCCTGCTGTGAATGTTCCTCTTTATCAACCGCAAAAAATGACCATTTTACCCAATGGTGAAATTGTGATTACCGATGCCCACAACCATTCTATACATAAAATTGATGTGGATGGGTTACTTTTCACGATAGCTGGTACAGGGACACCTGGATATAGTGGGGATGGAGGACTGGCCATTGAGGCTAAACTGCATGGTCCTTTAGGAATCACTAACGATAATGAAGGTAATATATACTTTACAAATCCATATTGTATAAGAAAGATCGATACAAATGGAATCATAACCACAATTACAGGTGGTGAGACATCTGGCTATAGTGGTGATAATGGTCCTGCAACAGAAGCAGAGATTAATATGCTTTATGGCGATGTTACGGCAGATAATTATGGGAATATATATTTTTGTGATACCGATAATTTTGCAATAAGAAAGATTGATACGGAAGGTATTATTACGACCATTGCTGGCAATGGGACAAACGGCTATAGCGGTGATGGTGGTCCTGCAACAGAAGCTCAGATATCGCATGGATATGGAATTGATACTGATACTGATGGGAATATCTATTTTATGGATGGATGGCCAAATTATTTCATAAGGAAAATAGACATTTCTACCGGTATTATTTCTTCTATACATGAAGCTTATGGAGGTGTTGGTATATTAGTTGATGATAATATGAATCTTTATTTTACAGACATACAGAATGATTATGTTTATAAGATTGATTCAGAAGGATCTTTTTCAGTTATTGCTGGTAGTGGAGAAGCTGGATTCGATGGAGATGGTGGTGATGCATCACAATCTGTGATCGACCATCCAAGTGATGTTGAAATAGATGATGAAGGAAATATCTATATTGTTGATTCGGGGAATGGTAGAATAAGGGAAATCGATGCAGATAACATTATCAGTACAATTGCAGGAAATGGTGAAATTATTCCCTACGATGAATCTGGGAATCCATTGGAAACTTCTTTTGGTTCGCCAACTGCTGTAACGTTGGATGATAGTAGTAACTATTTCATTGCAGATGCGGCTTTTAATGCAATACGTATGATACACCAATCAAGTGGGTCAATTGAAACGATAGCAGGAACAATAGGACTAGAGTGGGGTAGCAGTCCTGACGGAACCCCCGCCACTGAAGCATTATTAGGTGGAGTAAAAGGTCTTACATTTGATGATTCAACAGGACAATTATTTTTTTCTGAGCCGTGGGCCTATAAGGTAAGATATATTGGCCTGGATGGCAACTTGTACACATATGCAGGATCAGGAGAAGAGGGTAATAACGGTGAGGGTGGTGACGCCTTGAATGCTAGCTTGGGTGAACCCAATGGAATAGACTTTGGTCCGGATGGGTCTCTTTATTTTGCAAGCAACATAATAGACCCCAATGGTAATGCGTATGGTTATTTAAAAAAAGTTTCACCTGAGGGTATCATTACGACCCTTGCAGGAAATGGGACAATACATGAGTATGAATTTCAAGATGGAGAAGATGCTTCAAATACTCTTTTGAATAGGATCTATGGAGTTAAAACTGACCAGCATGGTAATGTTTATTTTGCAATACATTGGCCACATAAGATCTATATGGTATGTATGCAGGCAGGTCAATATTATGGTGTGGATGCGGATTCGGGGAAAATATACTCTATAGCAGGTGTACTGGATGGATATGGTTACAATGGTACTGAAATTCCGGCAAACACGGCACAGTTACATCATCCACAGCAGATTGACTTTGATGAGTTCGGTCAATTATACTTTACAGATCGTTGGAACCATTTAATCAGAAAGATTGATGCTGATGGTATCATTCATACTATAATAGGTCAACCTCTATATGGTGGCCTTTGTGGTGATGGCGTACCTGCATCAGATTGTTTTCTTGCAGGTCCGATAGGCATATACGTAGACGATCTAGGAATGGTTTATTATACCGAAGAATTTGGAAGAGTATTGGGTAAGGTTATACCACCATCTGCAACCATCACAGGGATAGCTCACATAGATAGTAGTTCAAACAGAGACATTACTCAAACCTACACAGGTGTTGTCTATGCTTCGAATGGTATCGATACTGATTCAGTGGTCTTTGAAATAACCGTTGTACCAAGTGACCAAACATCTATTGGAGAATCTACACAACTACCAATGAAATTTGCACTTCATCAAAACTACCCCAACCCATTTAATCCAATAACGCAGATCAAATACGATCTGCCAGAAGACGCTATGGTCTCAATCACTATATATGATATTATGGGTCGTAGTATCAGGTCATTAGTAAATAGTCAACAAACCGCTGGATATCGTACTACCCAATGGAATGCTACCAATAATCAAGGTCAGCCAGTATCAGCAGGTGTATATCTATATAAGATTCAGGCAGGTGATTTAGTTGATACAAAGAAAATGATACTGCTGAAATAGATTTACCTTTCTACAACATCAAGCCCCACATTCGTGGGGTTTTTTGTTTGTGGGGTAGTGGTTAGATTTGAATTATTAATGGTTAAACCAAAAGTCTAAAAAAATAAATTTTAAAACTATTATTATTAGAACAATTGTTGTTGTATTTAGTGTGCCCCCCCTTAAAAATTCACTTGAATTCATCAAATGATTCAAAAATAAATACATTTTTAATCATTATAAGATTAAGTATGTTTAAGTAATGGTAATGATTTGATTAAAAAAATATTAGTGTATGTATAGATTTTATTTTTATGTAGTTAAATTAACGTTAATAGCCAATATCCTAATTGGTCAGACTTCTAAATTCACGGTTGCTGTTTTAGATTTTGAACCGCGTGGTATTACTGAGCTTGAAGCAGCTACGCTTACGGATAGATTCACTTCAGAATTAAATAATACAGATATAATGCGTTTGGTTGAGCGAGGTATGATGGCTGAAATTCTGAATGAGCAAGGTTTTCAACAGAGTGGCTGCACATCGGATGAATGTGCGGTAGAGGTTGGTGCTCTCTTAGGTGTCCAAAAAATGATTAGTGGATCTGTTGGATTGATAGGTGACACTTATACAATTGATGTTAAAATGGTATCTATTGAAACGGGTGCAACAGAAGAGACCAGAAGTGTTACATATATAGGTAAAGTTGACGGTTTGGTTACAGAAATGGAATTGCTGGCATGGGATATGATGGAAAAGGATCCACCAGAGGAATTACTGGAAAAACAGAGACTTGGAGCTGAAGCTTTTCTAGCGCAACAGACAAAACCAAAAACTAGAAATGGTGCGATGCTAAGGTCTCTTATTTTACCTGGATTCGGACAACTATACAGTGGGAAAATTATTTCTAGTATTTCTTTTTTAGGCCTCGAGGTTGCGTTTATTGGCATGGCATTGAATAGTCAATCCTCTTTTAATTCACTGCAATCTGATCAACAAGGATTGATCTCATTATATAACTCAGCCACTTCTGATGAAGATATTGAAAACTATGTGGATCAGTTAATCAAAATAGATGGTGATCTACAAGCTGCAAATGACCAGCTAAAATTATTTTCTAGTACAGCGATAGGATTATGGACGTTGAACGTATTGCACGCATTTTTAACTGGCCCTCGTAAGGATGATTCAGTTTCTAGTATGCCAATTTATTTAGTTTATGATCCAAAAATTAAGCAAACACAGTTAAAATGGTCCTTTAACTTTTGAGAATCCGAATTCCATTTTTATGTTTTTTTATTTTACTCCTAGGTTGTGAAAATAACTTTGTTGGTTTAGAGGAGATACGTAATAACCCTCTAGATTTAGACCAAGTTGAATACGAAGTCCCTGCCTTTGCTTTCTTTCCTGACCAGTTTAATGTATTAGCAGGTGAGTCATTTTTAGTTGAGGTATATGCTGTGGGCGCTCTAAATCTTTTTGGTGTTACCGTGTCTATAGAATATGATTTGGCAAAATTAAATTTAGAATCGGTTGCGAATGGAAATCTATCTTTAGGAACAGATCCTTTATTTTTTGTTGATAGCAATGACCCTGGAATAATAGAGGTAGTATCAGTGCATTTAAACCAAGATCCAATTGGATTGAATGGGAATATAAAAATATGTGAACTCTTATTTGTTGCTACAACTAAAGGTGAGAGTATTTTAAACTTTTCAAATGATTGCGAAATGCTTGACCCTATAGATCAGTCAATTGAGATAAAAGGTTTAACGCAAGGAGTTGTCATTGCGCAATAGCATCATATATGTATTACTATTATTCTCTTTGGCCTATTCTGTCCCGGATGGATCAGGTACCTCTACTGATCCTTATCAAATATCAGATATAAATGATTTTATATGGATAACAGAAAATTCGGATGAATGGGGAAATAATTACTTTTTACAAACAGATGATATAGACGCTTTAGGTGCAACAATAGAGCCAATTGGTCAAGGACCCCCAGTAAATCTATGGTTTCAAAATTCATCCTATAATGGAGCAGGACATACCATTTCAAATGTAGTAATAGATGGTCTTAATCAATCAGGTGAAGGAATGGTTAGTAGAGTGGGGCTTTTTGGACAAGCACTAAATAGTAATATTGAAAATTTAGGCTTAATAAATCTCACTATAAATAATGGTTATGATTATGTTGGTGGCTTGGTTGGTATGGCAACAAGCACGGTAGTTAAAAATTGTTATACAAGTGGAATCATTAATCTTGAAAGTGGAACTGCTTCTGGAGGTCTTATTGGTGCAATTCTTGGTACTGCACATATCCAAAATAGTTACAGTATATGTATAGTCAATGGAAATAACGGTGTTGGTGGACTAGTAGGAAACATTATATCGGGTATTGTCGAAAATTGCTATAGTATTGGTTTTGTTAGTGGAAACGATCAGGTCGGTGGATTAATAGGTGCGTTTGCTGATGATGCAATAATTTATAATTCATTTTGGGATGTTGAATCTTCCGGGCAAGAATCGAGTGATGGAGGAGAGGGAAAAACAACTGATCAAATGAAAACATTAGAAACTTTTGTATCTGCTGGTTGGGATTTTGAGGGTGAGGAATATAATGGGGTAGATAATTATTGGGATATGGATCGTCAGGGGAACCTTGCCAATGGCTACCCTCTTCTCAGTTGGGAAAATGGAAGTGATATTGCTTGGAGTAACATGAGAATATATGTTTCTAGTGATGGGCAAGATGATTCAGGAGATGGTTCTTTAGTATTTCCTTATGCGACAATACAAAAAGCAATTAATGAATCCTTTAGTGGTGATACAGTACTAGTAAGCCCGGGAAACTATATTGAGAATATTGATTATAATGAAAAGAAAATTATAGTAGCATCTGAATATCTCATTACAGGTGATACGAGTCTTGTCTCTTCGACATTAATTCAGGGTGAGAGTAGTGGATATGTAGCGACTTTGAATGGATCTCTTATAGGTTTTACTATTCAAGGAGGGTATTCTGATTTTCAAGAGACTGATGGTATATATGTACCTCAGCAAGATGATGGAACTCATATTTTATTGAGCAATATAGAAGTAAGAGGATGTAAGATATACAATGGTTCTGGTGTAGCTATTACTTTAGAGACTAGTAGCGTAACTCTAGAAAATTTGAAATTAATAGATAACCAAGATCAATATAATTCAGACGGCGTTTTATTAATAAAAGGACAGGGGGGATCTGTCAATATTGATAATTGTCTTTTTGAAAATAATAGAGCTGCTTTAGGATCTGCAATTAAAATCTCTGGAGAATACCAAGTTACTTTAGATAATTCTATTATCCATAATAATCAGACGACCCTTGATAGTGGAGGGACAATATGGTGCGAAGGAGGGTCTGAACTAATAATTAAAAATATGCTTATGGCTAATAACAGTTCTGGTATTTCCGTATTAAATGAACAGACTGATCAAAAACTTGCAATCATTAATTCAACAATTGATCAAAATAATTATGGACTACATCTAGAAGAAGAATACCCGCCAACTAATGAAAAGCCTGGTCTTGTCATTGTAAATTCTATTTTCTCTGGTCATTTAGTTGATATATCAGGTGTATACACTGATCCAGAATTCATATCTCAGTATATTGATAAAATAAATATATATCATTCTATCATTGATACATTGGAAAATTGGGATATAATTAATTCTGGCTCACAAAATACCACTACCGCTAATTATTATGAAGACTCAACTAGTTACGTATTATCAAGTTTCTCTCCTGCGATTGGTGGAGGGATAAGTAGTATAACAATAAATGATGTTGAATATATGGCGCCGGATGAGGATCTATATAATCAACCCCGTCCAAACCCATCCGGCTCAAACCCGGATATGGGGGCTATTGAAAATATTCTAGGTGTACCAGAGCAAGATATTACCAGCCCTGAAATAACTAGCGTCAGCCTTGTTCCTTCCTCATTTATTAGTACAAATGAAAATTCTATTGTAGAGTTGGAATTATCTGAGCCTATTGAAAGTTATGAAGTAGTATTAAGTACGACCACTGAGAGTGGTGCGGATATCCAGCATATGTATTACTCAGATCCACCAAGATTAAATATTATACTGGAGGCCCCATTTGCTTTTATGGATACTGTAACGATTATGGTGAGTAGTCTTACAGATTTATTTGGGAATCAGTCCGATGAATACAATTATGTTTATTACACTAATTTATTAGCTGATTATAATTATGATTTAAAAATAGACATTATGGATTTAGGTCAGTTTATTGATGGTTGGAATACAAATAACTTAGCTTATGAATTAGCACCAGTTTCTGGGAGCATCCCTAATTTTATCCAGAATCTAAATAACGATTACGATATTAGAGATGCAATGACTTTTTCTCGTATGTGGTATTGGTATAATTCAGCAGCTCCTAATATGATAGCTATGAATGAATCATTTGGTAATGGCATTAACATTAACCAAATAGGAGGACAAATAATATTTGAGATACCTGAAGAGGTTATTGCTTCAGAAGTTTCTATCAAATATTTCCAAGAAGATATTTCGATAGATTATATTGAATCTGTTAAGGAAGAGAATAATATTGTTATATCTAGAGTATTTGAAAAAGATATGATAATGAGTCAGGTAAATGGTTTTATCGTTCCATCTGAAAGAGAAATTATTTTCAATATTAGCAGTTTGTCCAATATTGTATTTCCTTTAATAATTAATTATCATTTAGTTGGCACAGATGGTAGCATGGTAAGCCAGGGTTTTCGAAAAATGAATTTTACTCCAATCCCTAGTGAAGTTATTCTTTCTCAGAATTATCCCAACCCATTCAATCCGACCACAACATTACGATACGATTTACCACAAGATGAATTTGTAAATATTACCATCTATGATATGTTAGGTAATGTCATTAGTAACCTTGTTAATAGTAATCAGACTTCTGGATACAAATCAATCCCGTGGAATGCTACGAACAATAAGGGGGCACCCGTATCAGCAGGTGTTTATCTATATAAGATTCAGGCAGGTGATTTCGTTGATACAAAAAAGATGATACTGCTGAAATAGATTTACCTTTCTACAACATCAAGCCCCACATTCGTGGGGTTTTTTGTTTGTGGGATGATGGGTAGATTTGGATATTTAAAGGAATTATGAAAATAATATTTCATAATTATCTATAATGTTTTTTTGGATATGATAGTTTAAAAATTTATTTTTTAGGTCCACGTCCATTTGTTTTGACAAATTCAATACCTGATTATAAGCTTTTATCAAATAAGATTCTTCGCCCAGAAGTTCATATAGTCTCAAATTCAACTCGTAGCTAATCTCGTCTTCGTTTTCCTCAATGATCTTATAAAGTTTTAATTTGTCAAAATCATCATCTAGTCTTTTTAATGATAGGCTATAGTATACAAAATTCGCTAAGAGCATTTTCTTATTATTATGCAACTCCAATTCATTTATTCTATTTAGAAATAATTGTTTTGAAGTATCGTAATCTCCTCTACTAAACTCGCAAGATCCCTTAACAAAGCTAACTGAACCTTGCCAAGCATCACCTGCACTATCCTCGAGCCTTTTTTCTAAACGATCTAACATGTTCATGGCTTTATCAAAGTTACCGATCTCATAGTTCCAGTGTGATTCATTAAAGTCAATATGGACGTAACTGATTTGACTGTTACTCTCTTTTGCTAGTGCTCTTGCTTGTTTAGTGAGAGTGAATGCCTTGTCAAAATCTCCCTTGCTAGAGTTAACAACAGCAAGATTTGCTAAAATACGTACCGAACCTGATTCATCTTCTAATTTTTCTGCGATCTCTAGTGCATCTTCAAATATTTCCAGAGCCTTATCGTGAAACCCTTGGGCATGCATGATCCCACCTAGCATATTTTTCGTTAAGAATAATGAATTCTGATTGTTATCCTCAGTAAAATACTTTATTGCATTTCTATTTGAATCGATTGATTTTAAATAGTTTCCAGTATCGTAGTATATCGTGCTCAGTAGACTGTGTGAACTAGCCAAAGTCTTAGAGTCATTTCTTTCAGAGGCTCTTTCCATTATTTTATTTATATACGATATAGCATCTTCATATTCAGCTTTTTTAGAAAGTAACTGTGCATTCCATAACTTGTATTCTAAATTTTCCTCGTCTAACTCAATTGCCTTTTTGATCAACTCAAAACTTTGGCCAATTAATACTTTATTGTTTTCTGAGTATCCGTCAGAGTCACTGTTAAATATTTGCTTTGATCTCAAATACAGTTCATAGGCCTCAGGATTTGAAGAATGAACTTCAACAATTGATCTTGAATCTGCGTCTAGTGCTTTTAGTAATCCATCAGATAAAGAGCTCTTGATATCTGCTAAATTATCCCATTTTTCTTGCCATCTATCAGACCACAAAACTTTCTTTTGTTTAGCATCGTACAGTTCAACTGACAATTGAAATAATTTTCCCATTTTCCAAAGTGTTCCTTGAGCAATATATCTAGAATCGAGTTTTTGAGATATATCTATTGTATCTAATGTTTTATAATCTAGTTTTTCAATATCATTGAGACTAGCAACTCTTATTAATCCAGCACTTGCGCAATCTGAGATAAGATCCGCTGAAATGCCAAAAGCATAGAAGATATCTTCCTCGGGACCTTTATTTGCAAATGGGATTATGGCAATGGATGGGACCTCGTCATCCGTATGTTTTTTAACTTCAGTTTCTTTATATTTTGATATATCGGGTTCTTGTAACTTGTCTCCGATAAGAGCATACACTTCAATAAGTCTTCCTACTCCTTTCAAACTTTGTAATCCTAGGGATGTGCCGTTAAACTCTTCTTTATTTTCGAGTTCATCATAGACATTTTTTGACACACATACTCCACCAGCGGGTGATAAGGATTCAAGTCGGCTAGCAATATTGACACCCTCACCAAACACATCTCTTCCATCAATGAGAATATCACCCAAGTGCACTCCAACCCTTATGTTAAGATGTTGTTCATCATAGGTTAATTCTTGAAGTTTAACTGCCGATGATACTGCGTCAATCGCAGAATTAAAATAGGATAGGGTACCATCTCCCATCTCTTTTACAAATACACCATTATTTTGATCAATTAAGGGATGAATGATCGAGCGCTTCCTTTTTAAAGCTGTCATTGCCAAACTTTCATTATTTGACATGCTCTCCGTGTAGCCCGCAATATCGGTAAACATAATTGCTGCTAGCTGACGCTCTAAATTTTGTTGTTGGGACATAATATAAAATTAATTCATCTTAATTTACTTTCGTGGGGTTTTTTGTTTGTGGGATAATTAGTATATTTTATCATCATCAGGAGTGGTTTCGCAGTTGAAACCCGCCAACCGAGCCCAGATAAATCAGGGAAGCGGTGGTTAGAGCCTTAAACGCTAGATGTGCCTAGGAAAATAGGAAACACAAAGCCGCCTGATGGAGCGGCTTTTTTCGTTTATAGACCTACCTGATGTGTTAACTAAAACAAAAAGGAGACACATCATGTCAAAAGATAAAAAGCAATCAACTAACAAGAATAATGATAAAGAAGAGTTGGATTATTTTGGGAATCCAATAGACCCAAATAGAAAGTACATTGGAAATAAAGTCAAAATACCTATGGCCTCTCCAAATCACCCAGTCTATAAAACCGGGGCAACTATCATACTCAGAGGTAAGCCCATAACAACTCAACATAAGAAAGAAGCAAAGTTTCTTGATTTTTTAAGTAGAGCACCCATCAGTTTTGAGGATGATGAATAATGGTAAATGAAAATTGCAAAGTTTCTTTAAGTGAAAGAGATAGAATTAAGAAACTTGATTGGAGAAAAAAAGATACAATACTTGAATGGGCTGCTCGTTATGATATAGAAAATGATGAGCAACTGTACCAATCTTTGCAAAA
>Ga0066866_10001206_pt1 | contig 10637 bp, 1 predicted proteins | sample ETN01SmetaG_3_FD_66435 | JGI IMG/M metagenome (GOLD analysis project Ga0066866, IMG submission 66435) | Marine microbial and viral communities from oxygen minimum zone, Eastern Pacific Ocean - ETNP2014F12-01SV263 | ecosystem: Environmental > Aquatic > Marine > Oceanic ...
TGTTGGTCATCCTTTTTTTCATCATTATGTGTATATACATCACCCTTGTCAACTACTTCATCAATTCCTCTATCCTGAACCTCATACTCGTGATGGTCTTCATCTAGGGTTGGCCAGTCATATTGTTGGTACTCACCATCCTCATCATAGATAACCATATTCTCAGCATCAATTTTTGCAAAAGCTTCTGTTGTTACCCTATATTTTATTGTTTTGAATTCATTAATGTCCTCCCAACAATCAATATCAAACTTCTTTAATGGTCTTAAGTTTAGTTGGTTGTATGAAATTATTCCACCAACATTTATACCTTCATAGTTATCTATTGCTGCCCAAAGCATTTTTGATGATAGTCCTTCTGAATTATTTCTAACACCAACAAGTTTTAGATATTTGTCTAAATCGTTTGTTCTCTCCCATAAATTTTGGTCTCCGTCGGCTAATTTATCTAATTCACTTTCAGAATTATATCTAACCAACAACTTAACTCCCTTCATAAACATCGATTTGGTTATCGATTGTTTATTCCATACAGGCTTACCATCTACACCAGTACCACGACTTTCACCAGGCCATGATATGTTTGGTACCATTTCGGTTTGTTCTAATAATATATTTTTGATTAGGTCTTTCATTATATATAAATATTAGTTTGGTAGGTCTACGGTTTGATGCATGGCTAAGGATAACCAATCTGTAACACCTGATATAGCTATGTTTGTATCTTCTGGTGATAATTCACCTCCAGAGATACCATCGTTAAACATATTTATGATAGGTTCTATTAACATATCTATCGTTACCTCTTCGAATGGGTTCTCTGTATCTACTATAGCATATGATTGTCCATTAGCGTCTTTTATAATACTATCTTCAGTTGGTGTTAGTACAAACCTCATCGATAGTACTTTCATTACATCTCTCTTTATAGCGTCAGCCATTGTAAGTTCTTTACCAAATTGTTCTTCTATCGTCTCACTTTTAACCATGTCTGGTAAATTATTGTAGTCAACAAGTTTACATTTGTTTGGTTTACCCATTGGACAATATTCGTCTAGTTCCTTTTCAACACCAATACTATTTCCGTCATAAGACCAATTCTCTAAGTCTTCTTCTACTTTGTCTGGTAATTCTTCATAATCTTTCTTAGTCATTTTAGAACCTAACTTTTTTGCTACTTTTTTATTTGTAGCGTATAAAAATCTTTGTTGAGCTTTACTGGCAAACTTTTCATTTAAATTGTCTTTAAGATATACCATATAGTCCTCCCAATTTTCTTCTGCTTCTGAAGCTGCTGTTTCGTATGGGTCATTTTCATACCCGTCTTTACGGTTTTCTTCACTTTCATCTGGGTCTTGTAAATAATGTGTGTATTCATGTAGTAGTGATTGAATCACATGTTTCACATCTTTCATGTTTGGGTAGTAAACAAATATCTTATTTTCTTTATCATCGTATTGTGCTTCTGAACTTTCACTCTCTTCTCCTGTTGCTCCAGGTATCTTACTTAGTCTAGCATAGATATCCTCCCATAATTCAACTTTAGGTAGTTCATCAACATATATACTTTCTCCTAAGTTATTAATTATGTGTGGGTATACTTTGTCTACTATAGTTTGTACTTCATCTTTAGACATTGATTGGTGTTCTTCTTCGTGTTCACCTAATTCTCCCCTTAAAAATCCTTTTTTTAACATCCACGTATCTGTAGAGTATAAATGTTCTTCTTTTCTACGTCCTCCACCTGCTAACATGCCACCTAAGCGTTCATCATCTGTCATACTCAAAGGTTCTATAATATAAAATTTTGTATCAGCGTCAGGACCTTCCCAATTTTCTGGTTGTCTATATCTAATTCCTATAACAACATAATCTTTTAGGTGTTTAGGTGTGTTCATGGTCCCGTAACTCCTATCAACATTAACTACGGTAACTTCATCACCTACCATTAACTGTGGATTGAATTTAGATTTTTTATGTTCATTAAGATAGCCACCTTCTTCGTCCATTCCATCATCACCATATAGTTTTTCATAATGCTCATCAGACAAGTAGTGGTCTGGTTGAAAGGCGTCCTCATATCTCATGGTTTGTCCTTTTGGGTTAAACATCCATGTGTCGGTCCTAGGATATAGATATTTGTGAGTGGCAGACCTGTCCCATACTCCTGGATTATCAGGGTCCGTTACATCAACATCAGGTCTATTAAGGCCATAGTATGGTTGGTCAAATTCTTGCCATTTATTACCTGTATATATTTTGGTAACAAAATAACGTATATATTTATCTGGTTTTGTTTCTTCACTATATTGATTCATATACTCTTTTGTTCCTCCAACATCAACAACAATAATCTCATCACCTATTTTTAGTTCTGGATTAAGTTTGGGGTTTTTATTTTCGTTTATTGTCTCAGTTTCTTTAGCGTAAATCCATTGGTTTAGCCAAGGGAATAATAGTTTTGCTGTATCTCTCTCTACCCAATAGTCCCCATTTAAATATTCTTGATATTTGTCTTCTGGAATAAGTGTGTATCGGAAAGGATATTTTGATTCTGAACCATTGCTTTCTTTACCTACCACTGAGTATGATACATACAAGTCTGGTTTTAGTTCTGGTGGTGGAATATTATATTTTATTGATTTACTCTCTACCTCTCTATCTATACTTATAACACGTATTTTATCACCTACTTCTAACTCTGGATTAATTTTTAATGTAGATTCGTTAATATTTTCTTTCTGGGTAATATCCCATACTTCCATTGTTTCGTCACCTCTTAATAAAGCAGCAATAAAACGTGCAACACCATATAGTATTTTTCCGTTCACCATTAACGAAGGTTTTGCTGTACTACCTGGAAATTTTGCATATTCAAAATATCTAGCAGGGTTAGGGTCAAATACCTTTACACTTTCAAAGTCAGTCTCCCATACTTTATTAACTACATCAACTACGTCTTGTGGTGTTCTACTCAGTGTATCAATAGTATGTTCTTTATTTAATTCGTCCTTTAAAGTTATTGTTGTTGATTCGGAATCTTCAATATTAGGAGCTGGAGAAGTTAAATGATAGTTTTTAAAGTCTTCTACAAACTCTTGTGGGTTTTTTCTTTCGACTGCCAATTCTCGTTGGAGTGTTTCTGGGAATCTATCTAAAATTTCTACTACTTCAGGATTATTTTCTTTAAATTGTTCTAGTGGAATATCATCCATTATAGTTTCACTAATTGTTTTTCTATCTACCTTAGTTGCCATTGGTATGTTACCATAAATCCAAGTATCTCCTCGGTATAAAGTTTTTATTTTATTCAGATAGTCACATTTAAATAAATTATCACAGTCAACGTCTACTGGTACTATATCGTAATACTCATGAGTCAGTGTGTCCATTGTAACATCTTGCATCTTTACTACTTTATAAATGCCATATCTATCTGGCATACGTGCGTGTTCACCGTCAACATCAATTACCCTTACAATATCACCAACTTCTAACTCAGGATTAATTTTTAATGTAGATTCATTAAGTGACTTAGACTTTAATCCGTCTTTGGTATTATAAACTAACTTACCGTTTACCCAAGTAGGACCAATATCTTTAACTATTTCTATTGGATAGAACCTTACCTCTAATTTAACGTCTGTCCAATAAGAGTTATATGGGTCTATATGATTTGCTAAAGCATTAAGTGTAGATATTCTATGTGCCCCGTCTTTTAGTCCATCACCAATTACTTGTATAGGAGGAAAGTTTTCACTAGTGAGTGATTCTGGATGTTCCATCCAATACTTTGCATATCTTTTGACTGTTTGTGTGACTGCCCAATCATCTTTATTATCCCTTAAATCCATTAACACTTCCTTATAATAAGGAATAGATTTTACTGTAGTTAAAATCTCATCTAAAGTTAGGTGTTTTGTTTCGTAAGGTAAGGTATCATCTTTGATTCCTTCTGCACTACTTGAACCTGGTTGAGGTATATGTTCGTTAATCATGTCGCCTGGTCTAACTGGTTGGTGTGAGATTATTCCGTATTTACGTGCCAATCTTCTCTGTTCCTTAATAGTAATGTCATCAAGTTCTATACCGTCACCATACCAATCACCATAATCATCATCTTCCATTTCACCACCCCAATCATAAAAATCTTCAGTAGCTTTTTCTTCAGCGTCATTTTGGTCCCAAGCTTTTATCTCTGTCCATCCACTTCTATATACTACTTGTGAACCACTCTCACTAGCATTAACCTCATATGTATACATTTCTGGTTTGCTTGGGTTTTTAACCTTTCTAAAATCAACTGATTCATCATATGGGTCAGTAGCTTCAGGAAGATTATCAACTGTCCATTTTGCATACTTGGTAAGTTCGGTTAGTTTACTTGTTGAGTAACCTCCATACTGATTTGGTTCTGGCATTAAACCGTATAGTTTCATTAGTTTCATATACCTTTTTTCTGCATCCCAATAAGATTCTGTTGTAGTTATAGTTTTTACTACAATTTTGTTTAAATCCTCTAACGTAAACTCCTTATGTAGTCTTTTTAATATTGCAATTTCTATGTTTGTGAATTTACTCATAGTTATTTTAGTGACATCCATAATGTGACCATATCTTGTGATATTGGTCTTAATTGTCTTTCAACCGCTGTACCTTCAAGTGAACTACTTTCTCTTTCCAATTTTTGTATAGATAAAATAATTATAACATCTCTAATTTTATCAGCATTATCCAAAAGATATTTAACGTCATCACATCTCATTAAACGGGAAGGTCTGCCTCTTTCTCCTTGTATAAGAATATCATTATCAATACATCCTTCTTGAACGGACTGTAATAATTCTGGATGATGTAGGTCTAGGTACTTTCTTAACCAATCCTTACCGGACCATAAGAAATCTACCGATTGGTACATATTAACTAACCCTGAATTCTGTAAATGGTTTAGGAATGTCATAACGTCACCTCTAGAATAATAATCTGATAAATTTTTTGTTGATGTGTTCTTTGAAACTCTTGATAATTTATTAATGTCGTTGAATAAACTTTCCGCTATTAAACCTAATTTCATATTTTTTTTCTGTTCAAGTACTCTAACAAACTCTTGGGTTTTTGCCTCAGTATCGTCAACCTCATAGTCACCGCCATCTACCCACTCTGTTTCACCATTGTAATCATAAAAGAATTGGTCGGCTATTTCTTCTGCCTGGTCTTCGTCCCATGCTGGAATTTCTGTTGTACCTGCCCTATATACTTTTTCCCATCCACTTTCCTGCACCTCAACATCATAAACCTTCATTCTTTCTTTAACTGGATTTGTAACTCTACTAAAGTCTATGCTGTCATCGTCCATATCTTCATTTCTTGAACCACTAATATTATCAACCATCCATTTTGCAAATTTCTGTGAACGTTCATATTTAAACTCATCATTTTCATCACCCGTCATACCATATACTTTAATAGTTTGCCAATATGGGTTCCAAATGTCTCCTAAAATGTCATGGTAATTCTCAGACGCTATTGTTTCAATATCATTCATATCCATAGTTCTGAATAACCTATTCATTACTTTTATTTCCATTTTTGTAAATGGTTCATTCTTTTCGTAATAATCTTCTGGTGTGTCATCACTTATATGGTCACCTGGACTATCAGCACTTTGTTCTTGTATTGTTTCTACTGACCTACTATCAAGTTGTTCCATATCCCAATCTAAATTAGCTAACCTATCATCCAATATATCATTGAACCACCTTGGTTCTACATTAGCATAATAATAACTGTCGTAGGCTTTTGACTCATTTTCCAACATATCACCTTTTTTACCAGTACCATAATCCTCAAACTTAAATTCAGCGTCCATTAATATTTCAAATATTCTGTTTGGATTAGTGTATGCTAGTGTACTATCTTTCATAAATTCGTCTAATGTTAGTCCTCCAGCAGTATCGTGTAGAAATTCAAGTGTTGATTCGCTCTCCCACATATCATGTGTTAAAACATTTCTTAAATCATCTTCAATAACCCAAGTTATCTTACCATCAAAATCACGAACCATTTGACCCATATGCTCAAAGTGTGCCGCTAAAGCATCATCAATACCAGACTCAACATCTCTGTATGTGGCATCTTCATATTCTATATCATAAGAATCTGTTATAGTATTTCTTATATCATTTATTAGAGTTTCATTTTCATCTATATAATTTTGTGTCGATTCATCTTGTGCACTTTTAGATAGTATATTCTCAACACTACCTTCAGGTACACCAAGTATCTCAGATATATATTTTCTATTTCCTTCATTAACCATACCATACAAATTATCGTCCCATTCAGTACCGTAATAACTATAGTCTCTGTCAATATAACCATCACATAGATATTCCTTAACATGGTCATAACCATCAGCGTCACCATTAAACATATCAACTAGATAGTCACAATGATATGTCGTTTTAACTGGTATTGGTGCATCATTAACTGTATGTATCCACCTTTTAAGTAATTCCATAACCAATTCTGTATCAACACTTGAAATTCCAATTTGTCTGAATTTACTCATATCGAAATCACCCTGACCCCATTTTTTGAATATGTATCTTATCATACTCTTATGAATCTTTTTATCAATATCTTCCCTATCTTCTCTTGACATGTCTGATGGGAATACCCATTCACCTAGTGGGAATAATGTTGTTTGTTTAACTTCTTTTTCCTCAAAAAGTCTATTGGTTTTAGCATAAAATTGTTTATTAATGTGAGGCATATACCAACTAGGTGGTTCTTCTGATTCCTGTATCCATGTTATTTTATCCTCTCTATCAGCTACTTCACCATAAAATTGGTCTTCTGTGTACCATTCATCGTATTCATCATCATGGTTGGATTCACTTTCATATATATAAAAAGGTTTGTTTGTCAAGTTAAAATGTTCATCTTCTCCTAAATAAGTTTCTCCAATACTATAAAATTCTATTACCGTTTTTGGGTAGTAGTACTTAGTGAAATAGTTATCTCGCCATTCTTCACACTCACAATCATCTTCAGTCCAATCTAAACTTTCTAATTGTTCATAATCGAGTTCGTCACATGAAATTATTTGCTCGTTACCATCTTTGTCTTCTATAGAAACTTCCTCCCAATGTTCACAATCACAATCATCACCACTATGTTCACCATAACCATCATCATCACATGATTCTTGGTCTTCAAATTCATCAAATTGTTGGTAGTATTCTAATTCATTGTCATATAATGTTGGTAGTTTTACATCTTCCCAACTTAAATCAAGAATGTCTTTCTCTGGGTATTCATGTATGTTATGAACAACTATTAAGTATAGTATAGCTGCTTCATATGTAGCTAAACCACTATATTTAATGATATGTTCTACAAAATACATACCCATGTCTTTAACGTGTCTTACACTATATGTTCCTCCAACGTCTGGTAAATCAACTTTACCTGGAAATTCAAGTTCTCTATTAAGTTTACTAACCTTAATAATTGATTTGACTAGTTTCCATAGCCTTGGTGTCATTTTCTCCATATCGAACTTTGTAACACCTTCATTCAATGTTGATTCGGTGAATCTACCTCTAACTCTTAATTCATAGTCCGATTCATTTTCGAATCTAATTAGTTTACTCAAACTTAATATATCACCTAATTCGAATGGTACATCTCTTGAGGTTGTATATTGTGATAGGTTAATGTCTATAACCTTTCCTGATGGTGTCATAAGTATGGTGAATCTTTTTGGTGGTACACCCCATCCTCCTTTTGTGTTATAGTAAGCTCTTACCAATCTTGTATTACCAATTGACCCAAGAACTTCTTCATTTACTCCATAGTCTGGGCGTCTTCCAAGTGTACGTCTTTCGTCTGCGTATTGATACCCATCATGGTTACCTGTTTCTGCGTCAATAATTTTTTCAGCACTCCATCTGTCAAGAATCTCTGAACTAATAGTTTCATACCCAACCTTTCTCCATAAATCCCCAGATTCAGGCAATAGTGAAAAAGTTCTCCATCCATATGGTTCATTACCAATCATCCACCTAACATTATACTTTCTACCCCATGGTGTTTTTTCAATTTCTAATACAATACCCTTTGTTCTTAATGGTATATCAGCGTATGGGTCATCTAAGGCTAGTAATTCAATTAAATCACCAACCTCCAGATTTTCTTTAAATTTGTTATGTTTCTTCTCTTCCATTAAGTCGTCTACATCACCCGTCATATCTAACCAGGCTAACTCATCATTATACTTAATGTAGAAGTCTTTATCAATATCTTTTATAATGTTTTCTAACCAATTGTTATATGAATATGGTAAGTATTCAACATTATCATTTTTAAGAAAACCAAATTTATATAGATTGTTTTCAATCTTTAATACCTCTTTGTTAAAAATACTAACCATTCCTTGACACCTTGATGTGAATACTTTACCTTCAAAACACTCTTGCTTTATTACTGGTAGTATTTTAACTAGTAATGATTCTAGTCCTTCTCTATGGTGTCTATCTAAATAATTAATCAATGTTGCTGTTGGGACATTTAGAATGCTATCGTTAATTCCGTCCTTGTGCATTCTTCTGAATGAAAATGTTTCATAGGGTTCAGCCTCAGATAGTAGTGTTAAATCTTTTGTTGAAATATATTTAAGGTAACTGTCTGTTCCGTTTGAGAATGTTTCATTTATCTTTTCAATTATTTCTTGTCCTTTTAAAACACATTTGCTAGATTTGTCTTTGAATAGTATTGTTTCACCTAATACTACGTCATAATCCTGGTCTAACCATGTATTAATTGTTTCTTGTATGTTACTGTCGTCACCAATAACCCCGTTTCTTAATTGTAATGGTGGGTTTAATAAAAACTTCTGATTTAAATAATCTCTTAGTAAGTTATCAACAAACCAATCTGGAACAACCTCATCGTCTGGTTTGTTAGAAGCTATATCGGAAACGTACCTAGCGAATTTAAGTTTGTACTTATCTCTAATCATTTGGAATAATCCGTCTGATATAAAGAATATCTTACTTAGTGGGTCATCACCTATGGCAACATCAGGAATGTAATCACCCTCTGCTACATCCATAGCTTTTAATACTGCCTTACCCCACCAGGATTTATACCCTCTAGTATCTTTAAGTGCTGGTGTTACAATTTTATTGATTGCTCTAGTAACTGTTATGCCTACAGCTGCTAATAATACTTGTGGTATAAAAAATGGTATGATTCTCCATAGTGTCTTAAATACACCTCTTCCCATGTCACCAGCTATTCTTTTCTTAGTGGCTTCATTAACTAGAGCTTTAAGTTGTCCGAAGGTAATAGGTCCTTGTGCGTCACAAATACCCTCAACACTACATATATTATCTGTAACTTCACTTGATGGTGCTACAAAACCTTTTTCTGGGTCTGTTTTACCACCCTGATAATCGTATGTTGGTTCGTCTGCCGGTTCATCTTCAACATCAGACATTAACTTTTCCCATTCTTCATCTTCCCCTTCAAACTCTTCTGGTTCTATTGGGTCTAATAATCCTTGTCCAAAAACATCAGATTCATTCAAAGCACCAACTTTAATAAAGTTAACTATTCTTTGATATTCTTCTGACTCCGCTAATTCTTCATAATATCCTGTGTAGTTAATTAGTTCTTCTAGTTTTGATGGGAATTGGTCTAATAACGTACCTAGAATATATATTTCCGTTTTGGTGGCTCTTTCACCAAAGTCTATAATATCTTTATGGTCTATACCACCAAGTTTATTTGATAGTATGTATAATTCGTTGTCTATTCTTACCGGTAGTTTAGTTGTGAATACATGTGAATCTCTAATATCTTCTGTTAATATTTTAACTTCTTTAATTTGTTCTTCTGTTACTGTTTCACCTAATTCATCCTTAATACTATTAAGACCATTTATTAAAGTGTCTATGTTGCCACCTTTAACTAAGTCAGTAATATAGTTAACGGTGGTTTGATTTACTTTGTAAGGTTTGGCTGGGTTAAGTATTCTTCTTACTTTAGACCCTGTACTCGTATTTTCATCACCATGATATATTTGTGTCATCAAATTATCGTTGGTAATTGTTGGGAATGTTATGGTTCCTTCCTTTGAGGCTATTTGTTTAATTGCTTCTACTCTAAACCTAATATCTAAATTACGTTTTCTTCCAGCGGTAATCACGTTTGAAGGTGTTTGTATTAGTAAATTTACTAATTCTTCACCTTTCACTAACCAATAGTAAACATCATTACTGCCCTTAGACAAATGTAGAAATAACCAATCAACCCCACGACTACTATTATACATAGTTCTCTTATAGACATCCCATCTACTACTAGCTCTAGCTAAATGTTCTGGAGATACACCTTTAAAGAATTTTCTATCTACCTCACCTATTTCCTCATAAAACTCATTTTGTACACCATCACGTTCCATCTCATTAATAGCATTTTTGTAGTCAGTATCTAGTGAACCTGAATCCCAAGTGTATGGGTCTTCAGCTGATTTAACTTGGTAATTTTTACCGTCAATGTATATGTCAGTTTTAGAGCTTTCTTTTTTTTCTGTTGTGCCGCCAAAAATACCAGCCATCATTCCTTCA
>Ga0066866_10001213_pt1 | contig 10618 bp, 7 predicted proteins | sample ETN01SmetaG_3_FD_66435 | JGI IMG/M metagenome (GOLD analysis project Ga0066866, IMG submission 66435) | Marine microbial and viral communities from oxygen minimum zone, Eastern Pacific Ocean - ETNP2014F12-01SV263 | ecosystem: Environmental > Aquatic > Marine > Oceanic ...
TATTATACAATCAATATTTAAATGATGAGACTCTTTTTAATTTCTTTTTTATTTTGTTTTTCCTTTAATGCATATGCAGAAGTAATAAAGGTTACGATTTTAGGTTCTGGAACACCTAGGCCAAGCATTGAAAGATTTAGTCAATCAATATTAATTGAAGCGAATAAAGAAAAACTTTTATTTGATGTTGGCAGAGGGATGTCAATTAGATTAAATCAGATGGATATTGGAATAGGAGAGGTTGATACAGTTTTTCTTACGCACATGCATTCTGACCATATTTTGGGATTACCAGACCTATTAATGACAGGTTGGATTTATCAACGCAAAAATCCTTTAACTATTTTTGGACCTACTGGAACAAATAAATTTATTAAAAATATAAAAAAAGCTTTTGCAGAAGATATAGCCATCAGAACTGTTGCACCAGAAAATCATAAACTTGATGGATTGGAAACAAAAATTTTTGAAATTAAAGAAGGGCTTGTATATAAAAAAAATCATTTAAAAGTTTTAGCGTTTAGAGTTGACCATGGCGGAGGAGTAAAACATGCCTTTGGTTATAAAATTATTTACAAGGATCAATCTATTGTAATTTCTGGTGACACAAATTATTCAAAAAATCTTATAAAGCACGCAAGAAATTGCGACCTTTTAATACATGAGATAGCGGATGCTCCTGACAAGTTAATTAAAAAATTTCCTAAAGTGCAAGGATTAATGAATTATCACACTACTCCGAATGAAATGATTAAAATTATAAATGAAGTTAACCCAAGATACACGGTTTTAACTCATGTGCTTGCATTAGGAGGTGTTTCTGAAGATCAAATTATTAAAAAAATAAAGAAAGGACTTAAAAAAGATTATGTTGTAAAAATAGCATACGATTTAATGTCAATTGATGTAAAAGATAAGATTAAAGTATATTCAGCAGACTACACAAATGAAAGATAAAACTAAAATTATAGGTATTATAAATTTAACAGAGGATAGTTTTTCTGACGGAGGAAAATACTTAGATAAAAACAATGCAATTAATCATATAAAAAAAATAATAAAAGAAGGTTGCAAAATTATTGATATTGGCGCTGAATCAACAAGATTAGGATTTCATGATATATCGACTGACATGCAATTGAAAAAAATGTTACCAATTCTAAGTGAAATCAAAAAAATAAACCAAGATATTAAAATCAGCATAGACACAAGATCAAGTAAGGTTGCAGAGGAAACACTAAAAGAAGGTGCGTCTATAGTTAATGATGTTTCTTCAGGAACTTATGATCAAGATATGTTTAATATAGTTTCTAAATATAATGCAGAAATTATTTTAACACATATGCCAAAAGAATATCTTGAACAGAAAAATATAAAATCCAATAATATAATTAAAGATATTTCTAATTATTTTGATGAAATTATTAAAATTGCAATTGCCAAAGGAATCAAAAAAGAAAATATTATTATAGACCCAGGTATAAGTTTTGGAAAATCTGGAACTGACAATATTGAGATTTTAAAAAATGTAGAATATTTTGTTGAAAAATTTGAACGTGTTTGTTTAGGTGTAAGCAATAAAAGATTCTCTTCTAAAATTTTTAAAAATATAAAAGATGATGATTTAAAAATTATATCTTTAACAATATCTGCTTATGCTACGTTTAAAAACATTGAATTTTTAAGAGTCCATGATATAGATGCGAATCAAGACGCTGTTGATGTTGCGTGGAAAACAATTAATTCTCTATAGAATATTCTAACAAACCTTCAAATTCTTTAACAAATTTTTTTATATTATAAAAGTCATCAATTAATTTTCCATCTGTAAGCTTATCCTTTATTTTTAATTTATATTTTTTATCTTTAGCTAATTTAATAACAGAATTTTTATATTCATCCATGTCTTTTACAATTAACTCTTCTAAATCTAATGCTTTTAATAGGCTCATCGTAACTCTAGAAGCAAAGTGTTTGCCACATAAAGTTACTACTGGTATTCCACATTGAATAGCATCAGTTGTTGTGGTATGTCCATTATAAAACCTTGTGTCTAGCATAATATCAGCTAAACCCAATCTTTTTATATGTTCATCTCTAGAAACTCTTTCTGCAAATATTACCCTTTTCTGTTCAATGCCATTTTCTTGTGCATATTTTAAAAGGTTTATTTTATTTTTTTGATTATCATTAAGAAGCCATAGCACAGATTTTGGTAAATCTTTTAAAATTTTAAGCCAACAATCAAACATCGTTTTTTCAATTTTGTAAGGTTGATTAAAACAAGATAGCACAATAGAATTTTTGGGTAGACCACATTCCTCTTTTGTAGCCTTTAATTTATTAAACTTTTGCTCCCCATCATTAATTTGATAATATCTTGGCATATATAAAAATTTTTCTTTATAGAATTGTTGTTGATGTTCTGGCGTAATGGTTTTATCGGTGATTATATAATCATAGTCATTAGACCCAGAAGTACCTGGATATCCAAGATATGATATAGTTTTTTTAGCTAATTTATTTTGCATGATATGAAGTTTATTATTAGGGATTAGAATAGATAGGTCTATGAGAATATCTAATTGATAAGATAAAATAATTTTTATAATTTCATCGTCATCTATATTATCTATATCAATAAATTCTGTAATATCTTTTGTTAATTTTTCCTTACACTCCTGTGTGTGGTTATATGAAAATAAATAAATACTAAATTTTTTTAAATCATGTTTAGAGAAGAAATTTTTCATTAAATGAAACGTAGGATGATTCCGAAACTCACCACAAATATATCCTACTTTTATTTTGTCACTTTTGTTTTGATCAGTGTAAATCATATTATCTTTTGCATGTAGAGGAATATTATTTTTTTTCCATGAACTTGCTACTTGGAAATTAGTTTTTTCATCGTCACATCTAGAAACATTTAAAAATGGATGTTCAATGCCATTGCCAACCATAGCATCTAATTTTTTTGATATTTGATCAATATTTTCCCATTCACAAGTATCTTTCAGGACTCTAAATAATAAAACCAAAGCCTTTGAGTTACTCTCATCCAATCTTAGAGTATTGTTTATATAAATAACGCATTGCTCATAATCCTTAACACCTTCAAATGCTAAGGCAATATTATAATTTGCATCTATATATGCTTTATCTATATCAATTGCTTCTTTGGCGTATGCTATTGCTTGCAGATAGTTTTCTTTTTCAATTTCAATTACCGATAAATTATTAAGAACTTCTTTAGATTTATAAATTGACAATGCTTGAAGGTAACATTCTTCTGCTTGTTTTATTTTCCCTTTTAATTTTAGAATATTTCCCGCATTAATATGAAGTTTAGGGTTGCTAGGATAATCTTTTAAAGCATTTTGTATTTCTATTAAACTTTGATTAAGATTTCCACTTTTAAGCGTATTTCTAATTTCAAATATATATTCTTCAAGTGATTTCTTTTCAGACATTAGCTTAAATTAGATTTTTTAACTTTTACTGCGCAGAATTTAAATTCTGGAATTTTTGCATCAGGATCTAATGCCGCATTGGTTAAAAGATTTGCTGCTGATTCAACATAGCAGAAAGGTATAAAAATTTGACCTAATTGCAGAGCATCATCACGTCTTATATAAACATTCAGCTTGCCTCTTCTAGATTCAACGGTAATTAAGTCTCCTTCAGAGACTCCGAGTTTATTCATATCTTCTAGGCACATATTTGCATTAGGGTCTGGTTCAATTTGATGAAGTATACTTGCCCTTCTAGTCATAGATCCAGTATGCCAATGTTCAAGCTGTCTACCTGTAATTAAAATAAAGTTAAATTCATTATCAGGCAACTCATCTGCATTAGTAAATGGAGATGGCACAAATTTAGCTAAACCATCTGAAGTAGGGAAGTCTTGGGTAAAGATGACTGGTTGACCAGGATCAGAATTCGTTTCACAAGGATAGGTAACGGAATGTTCATTTTTTAATCTTTCCCATGTAATGCCAGCAATACTAGGCATACACTGAGTCATTTCTTCAAACACATCACTAGGGCCTGAATAATTCCATTTTAAATCCAATCCTTGAGCAACCTTCTGTATTATCCATAAATCTTGTTTAGCATCTCCGGGAGGATTCACTGCCTGTCGTCCTAATTGAACTCTTCTATCCGTGTTTGTAAAAGTACCAGTCTTTTCAGGAAACGCTGAAGCTGGCAGTATAACATCGGCGAATAAAGCCGTCTCTGTAACGAAAATATCTTGTACGACTAGATGCTGCAATGCGGATAAAGCTTGTCTTGCATGATTTAAATCAGGATCTGACATTGCTGGATTTTCACCCATAACATATAAACCGGTTATTTTTTTATCAATAACAGCATCCATGATTTCTACTACTGTTAACCCAGGTTTTTTATCTAGGCTAGTGCCCCAAAAATTTTCAAAGAATTTATTAACATCAGAATCATCAACTCTTTGATAATCTGGAAAAACCATAGGAATCAAACCTGCGTCTGATGCACCTTGTACATTATTTTGACCTCTTAGTGGATGTAATCCAGTCCCAGGTCTACCAATTTGACCTGTCATTAAGGATAGAGAAATAAGTGCACGAGCATTATCTGTACCATGCACATGTTGAGAGATACCCATACCCCAGAAAATTATAGATGCATTTGATGATGCATATATTTTTGCAATTTCATTTATTTTATCAACGCTAATTCCACAAATTTTTGACATTGCTTTTGGCGTATAATTTTTTAAATGTTTTTTAAGTTTTGCATAATCTTTAGTTCTTTCTTTAATAAACTTTTTGTCCACTAAATCTTGATCAATTATGGATTTCATTATTGCATTTAACAATGCTACATCTGTATCAGGTTTAAACTGTATAACGTGTTGAGCATGCCTAGATATATCGGTATTTTTTGGATCCATAACAATCAAAGTCTTTCCTTCTTTAGCAGCATTTTTCATAAAAGTTGCAGCAACTGGATGATTAACTGTTGGATTTGAACCTATAATAACTATTACCTCAGCTTCTGTTACATCTGCAACTTGATTAGACACTGCGCCGGATCCTATCATTTCTAATAATGCTACAACAGAGGATGCATGACATAATCTTGTACAATGATCCACATTATTAGTATTAAAACCCGTCCTAATTAATTTTTGAAATAAATAAGCTTCTTCATTAGAGCCTTTAGCACATCCAAAACCTGCTAGAGCATTCGATCCTTTATTTTCTTTAATGTTCTTAAATCCATCAACAACTTTTTTTAGCGCTTGATCCCAGGTAGTTTCTTCAAAAATTTCTGATATATTATTTAAGTTAAAACCACTTACATCAATATTCTTATCAATATTTTTTTTTCTTATAAGTGGTTTAGTTAATCTACCCGTATTATTTATATAATCAAAACCATATCTTCCTTTAACACATAATCTACTGAGATTTGAAGGACCATCTCTTCCTTGTGTATATAAAATTTTGTTATCCTTTACATTGTAAGTTAACAGGCAACCTACACCACAATACGGACAGACGCTATCAACTTTTTTATCAGGCACATTAAGACCTACATCTTTTGATGGCATTAAGGCTCCAGTTGGGCATGCTTGTACACATTCTCCGCAGCCAACACAAGTACTCTTGCCCATTGAATCATTAATATCAAACACAATTTCTGATTGAAAACCTCTATTTGCATATCCAATAACATCATTAACCTGTTCTTCTCTACAGGCTCTAACGCATCGTGTACACTGTATACATGCGTCTAAATTTACAGCAATTGCTGGATGACTAAGGTCATGTTTATATTGAACTTGCGAAGGAAACCGACTTTTCTGAACTCCTAGAAGGTTTATCCATAAATTTAACTCACTATCTTTGTTATAAACTTTATCCGAAACATCGGTATCTAGTAATTCAAGAACCAATTTTTGAGAATGTTTAACTCTATCGTTTTTGGTATTTATTATCATTCCTTCTGAGACAGTTCTAAAACACGATGGTTGAAGCAAGCGTTCTCCTTCTATCTCAACCATGCAAGCCCTACAATTTCCATCAGGCCTCATTCCGTCTTTAAAGCATAAATGCGGTACCCAAACACCTTCTTTTTTAGCAACATTAAAAATAGTTTCACCTTTCTCTGCATGAATTTTTTTTCCATCTAGCGTAATAGATACACTCTCATGTATTTTTATATCTTTAGGATTTACTGACATTTTTTATTTCCTCAGGAAAAAATTTTATTACAGATTTTAATGGGTTAGCTGCAGCTTGCCCTAATCCACAAATGGAAGCATCTGTCATAACTTGAGCAAGATCTTCCAAGAGTGAAATATCCCAATTATTTGTTTTCATCAATGTAGATGCTTTTGCTGTTCCAACTCTGCAGGGAGTACATTTACCGCAAGATTCATGTTCAAAAAAACGCATGGTATTACGAGCCGCATTTATAGCTTTATCTTTGTCAGAGAGAATTATTATTGCAGCCGAGCCAATAAAACAGCCATGTTTTTCTAATGTACCAAAGTCTAGAGGTATATTATTCAATGAAGCTGGGAGAATACCTCCTGAAGCACCACCAGGAAAATAACCATAAAAGTTATGCCCATCTAACATTCCGCCTGCAAACTCTTCAATTAATTCTTTAACAGTTATACCGGCTGGAGCCAGATGCATACCGGGATTTTTTACTCGCCCACTAACTGAAAATGATCTCAAACCTTTTCTTCCATTCCTCCCGTTTGATATAAACCAATCAGAACCTTTTTCAACAACATCTCTAACCCAAAATAAAGTTTCCATATTATGCTCTAAGGTAGGCTTTCCAAATAATCCAACTTGCGCAACAAAAGGAGGTCTCAGTCTAGGCATACCTCTTTTACCTTCAATGGATTCAATCATTGCAGATTCTTCTCCACATATATAAGATCCAGCTCCACGCCTTAATTCAATATCAGGAATTTCTCTTTTAAATTTTTTACGCACTTTATCTAATTCATTAAACAAAATCAGTCTTACTGCAGCATATTCATCTCTTAAATAAATATAAATCTTATCTATGTCTACCACCTCAGAGGCAATTAACATGCCTTCTAAAAACCTATGAGGATCCGACTCTAAGTAATAACGATCTTTAAATGTTCCAGGCTCTCCTTCGTCTATATTTACTGCAAGCAATCTAGGCGCTTGTTGATCTATTAATATCCTCCATTTTTTACCAGCCGGAAAACCTGCTCCCCCTAACCCTTTTAGGTTAGAGTTTTCTAGCTCTTTTATAATATTCTCTTTTGAAATGGCGCCATTTTTTAATTTCTCCAATAATTTGTAACCGCCATTTTTAATATATTCTTCCATCATTATATACTTTGGAACTTTAGGGCTAATATTTTTATTATCTACAGCATGTTTTATTTTCTTTAAATTTGCGTTATCAATTGGATTGAATTTAACAACGGCAACAGGTGCATTCTGACACCTACCAACACAAGGAACTTTTTGTATTCTAATTTTTCCTTTATAGTAATTTTCTAAATCATCAACAAGATTATTGGCGCCATTCATCTCACAGCTAATAGAATCACAAACTCGTATAGTTAAAGCAGGGGGCAGAACGTCTCCATTTTTTGTAATGTCAAAATGATGATAAAAAGTTGCAACCTCATAAACTTCAGTCTGAGAGATTTTCATTAAGCTTGCTAAGGCTGTTATATAATCTTCATTTATATGTCCTTTGGTATCTTGTATGAGATGGAGATATTCAATTAAATGATCACGCCTATAATTGGATGTATGTAATATTTTAATCAAATCATCTCTGATCTTAAAATTGACTTTTCTTCCTCTTGTCCTTAACTTCTTATTTTTTTTGAATATATTTTCTACATTCATTCCGCCCAACTTCTCATCTGTTGATTGAGACAAAGGTTCAAGCATTTTCATTAAATCATCTGATGTTATATTTCTAACATTTGTATTTTTAAGTTTAGGCAGTACAAATCGCTCCAATCTTGACCATTCTTTTTTCCACGTAGCATCATCTACCTGCTCTTTTCTCTTGTTAATCCATTCTTCAGCTATTTCTCCAAATGTTGATAAATTATTTTTTCCTTTTGATTTATTTTTCTTAGCTTGTATATCAATACCATTTAATAATTCATTTCTTAGTAACTCATGTTGCTCTCTAGCTCGTTTAAGATTAATAGAAGGATATTCTCCCATAGAATAAATCCTTTCCTTTCTTTTTTCATTTTCATAAATGTGATATCTAAACTGCCAATGTTTATTACCATTTTTTCTAATTATAATTGTTAAGCCCATACCGTCAGAGAGTCGATAATCTGTTTTTTTTATCTTTGCATTTTTTATTTGTTTTTCTGTTAGTTTAGGCATATTTTTACTTCATTTGTGGGTATCATTGTGGGTATTAATGTGAGTATTGATAAACCAGTAAATATTTGTGGGTACCAAAAATAATCATACCCACAGAATACTCTGTATATTATTAGATAGCAAATAAAAATGATATTTTTATATTATATTAATAACTATAATTAGAAAAACGCAGGAGAATTAAATGTCTAATGAAAAAACTTATAGCAAAGAAGAAATTGCAGATTATTTAAAATCTAATTTACCTCATTGGTATTATGAAAATGGTTGGATAAGAAGAAAATATAAAACTAGCGGTTGGAAGGGAACTTTAATGGTGATTAACACGGTTGGGCATCTTGCAGAATCTGCTTGGCATCATCCAGATATCTCAGCTTCATATGCTTTTGTTATTGTTAAACTACAAAACCATGCCGCAAAAGGGATTACCGATAAAGACTTTCTCTTAGCTGAAAAAATTGAAGAGGTAATACAGTGGAACCCTTCAAAAGAGGATAATACTTTAGAGGGAACTCCAGATGATCCAAGGTTTAAATATATAAAATATAACTAAGGCAATAATTTTTTTACAGCTCTTGTAATTTCTGAGCTTGGTAGACCGTTTGCGATAATCCTCCTAACTTGTAAACTTTGATCTAATATATATATATTAGAGCTGTGCTCGACAATATAATTTTCAGAAGCAGCGTCCAATAGAGCATATTTAGTCCTAAAATATTGAGATATTTTGTCTATGTTTTTTTTATCAGATGTAATTCCTATAATTCTTTTATCGAAAAATTTTACATAAGTTGCCAGATGCTCAGGTGTATCTCTTTTATAATCAACACTAATAAAAATAGGTTGGATTTTTTCGGCGTCCTTACCTAATTCTTTCATACTTTTTGATATATCTAATAAGGTAGCAGGGCAAATATCAGGGCAGTGCGTATAACCAAAAAAAATTAAAATTATTTTACCTTTAAAAACTTCTAATTTAAAATCTTTAGATTTTGTTGTTAAAAATTCAGTATCTGATAATGCCTTAGACATATCAGGCATGGAATATGCCATAGGTGACAAGGCTATTATTAAAAATAACCCTACAAAACATCTTTTAAATTTTAAGTATAATACAATCATCTCATTTACGATTTTTCAAACGTCAATAATCACAACTATAATCTTTCATTTACCTGTAGACAAGTAGAAGAAGTGGCTAGAATTAACTAACCACTTCTATGTATTGAGAATATATATTACTTGCGTGAGTGTGCGTGTCCTGCACGTAACCCTAAATCACAGTTTCCTGCGCTAGCAAGTACATCTCCTGGGAAAGAAGTGCCTTCATAACCAACTTCTTTGTTGATTCTTCTAGCAATTGCTCTCTCATCGTCTGTAGCAAAATGTTCGTCCCACGCAGCTAATCTTTTTCTCATGTACCAGTGCCACACCGGTGGAACTAGTGCAATAAAGAATACTACGAAGTATCCCCATCCTGTATTTGGTCCATTACAATCTTCAAGTTCCCAAAAATGAGTTTCTCCACGATCGTGATGGTCGCATTGTCTTCCAATTTCAATAAAGAACCACGAAGTAAATGCAGTTGAATTATCCCAGTTATGGCGATAATCAATAGGCTGATCTTTCACACGGATTAAGCCGTAGTGTTCTAAAAAGTTCAACGCTTCTAATTCGAAGTTTGAAATTGTCCATACACCTAAAAGAACAGCAAACCCAATCCAGCCACCTGCCATAAAGAACAAAGTAACTGTTGGAAGAGACATTAGATAGCCACGAATCCAACGGTTTTGCCATGAGATAAATGGAACGCCCATACGAGCTAGTCTTTCTTTTTCCATATTAAATAGAAATTTTGATTGACCAATATGGGATAAAGGAAAGTGACCATACAATGTGCGACCGCGAGGTGCAGTTGCAGGATCATCTTCACATCCAAGTTCTAAGTGATGGTTGTATACGTGCGAATAGCAAAAATCTGCTTTCGTTGACAACGCCATCATTAGACGAGAAATCGTAAAACCAAAACCTTTGGTATGCGATAGTTCATGTCCGTAAATGATTCCGATACCAATAAAGATACCAGATGACATTGTTGCGCCATATAAGTTCAAGCCAGTAATACCTTCATGCATAACTATTAAGCCAGGTAGCCCAAGAGCTGCACCAAGATCCATTATTACCGCACCTTCAGCTCCACCTAGTGCCATGAA
>Ga0066866_10001233_pt1 | contig 10511 bp, 10 predicted proteins | sample ETN01SmetaG_3_FD_66435 | JGI IMG/M metagenome (GOLD analysis project Ga0066866, IMG submission 66435) | Marine microbial and viral communities from oxygen minimum zone, Eastern Pacific Ocean - ETNP2014F12-01SV263 | ecosystem: Environmental > Aquatic > Marine > Oceanic ...
GAACAGCATTTCTAAAATCCTTTCTTGAAGCTCGACAGAAATTAATTGTTTGATTATTTTTGGAATTTACCCATTGTAAAAATCTTCCAGACTCAGTCCTTGAGAACTTTCCATCTATATACAACTTATAAGTTTTTCTAATATCTAGAGATGCATTCATCTATTGAGACCTATTTACAGTATTAACGTAAGGGGCCAACCCTTCTAAGCCACCTTCTCGACCTATGCCACTTTCTTTATAGCCACCAAAAGGAGATGTTGGGTCAAACTTGTTAAATGTGTTTGCCCAAATTACCCCTGCCCGGATTTCTTTAGACACCTGAAAGACTTTTGAACCTTTATCTGTCCAAATACCGCCAGATAAACCATACGGGCTATTATTTGCTTTGGCTATTACTTCATCAATAGTACGAAACGTTTGAATTGCTAAAACCGGGCCAAATATTTCTTCTTGTACAATCCTATGTGATTGGCTTATATCAGTGAAAAGAGTTGGAGCACACCAATATCCTTTTTTCGGAATAGAATGTTTGGATTGATAAATTACACCGCCATCTTTTTTACCAATATCTAAATACATTTTAATTCTTTTTAATTGTGCTTTAGAATTAATAGCACCTATATCTGTATTTTTATCCAATGGATCTCCTAAGATCAAGTGATCCATTCTATTATGTAATTTTGATATTATCTGATTAGAAATGCCTTCTTGAACATATAACCTTGAACCGGCACAACATACATGCCCTTGGTTAAAGAATATACTATTAATTATTCCTTCAACTGCTTGATCAATCGCTGCATCTTCACAAATAATATTTGCAGCTTTTCCTCCTAATTCTAAAGAATATTTTTTCTTTGATGCAGCTAAAGAATTAATTATCATTTTTCCTACCTCAGTAGATCCAGTAAATGCAATTTTATCTACATTTGGATTATTCACTAACAACTCGCCTGTAGCTCCATCTCCTGTAATAATATTAACTACTCCTGGAGGTAAATCAGACTCTTGGATAATTTCAGCAAGCTTAAGAGCAGTTAAAGGTGTTGTTTCTGCGGGCTTTAAAACAACAGTATTCCCTGACGCAAGCGCAGGTGCTATTTTCCAAGCGGCCATTAATAAAGGGAAGTTCCATGGTATAATCTGACCTGCAACTCCAAGTGATGAAGCTATTCTACCAGGGAAAGCATAATCTAGTTTATCAGCCCATCCTGCATAGTAAAAAAAGTGTGCAGCAGCTAAAGGAATATCAATATCTCTTGATTCTCTTATTGGTTTTCCACCATCTAAAGATTCGATGATTGCTAATTCTCTTGATTTTTCTTGAATTAGTCTTGCAATACGAAATATATATTTCCCTCTTTCTTTAGGGTCCATTCTTTTCCATATATTATCATAAGCTGATCTTGCAGCCAATACAGCTTTATTAACATCTGATTTCCCAGCTAATGCTATCTTAGCTAGTTTTTTTTCATTAGCTGGATTAGTAGAATAAAAATATTTTTTGGATATAGGGTTAATAAATTCCCCACCTATAAACAAATTATAAACCGGAGAAATTGAAATATGCTCTACGCTTTCTAATGCACTACTATATTTCCAAGATAGTGATGAATTTTTTTTCGCTTTACTATTTTTAGGCATAACTTAATCTAAGGAAAAATAATTTGAAGATTGATAATTACCTTGGCTCTGTTTAATTATTTGCATTAAAACATCGTTTGCAAGAGAGCTTGCACCAAATCGAAATAAATTAGGCGTTAGCCAATCGTTCCCAAGTGTTTCTTTTACCATAACTAAATATTGTATGGCAAGTTTTGATTTGCTTATTCCACCTGCAGGTTTCATTCCAATCTTTTTACCAGTTTTATTATAATAATCTCGTATTGCTTCTAGCATTGTTAATACTACAGTAGGGGTAGCGCTTTCTGAAATCTTTCCTGTAGATGTCTTGATAAAGTCTGCCCCTGATTCCATTGCTAGGTCGCTTGCTTTTCTTACATTATCTAATGTACTTAGTTCTCCTGTTTCAAGGATAACCTTTAATTTTGCATTACCGCATGCTATTTTAACTTTTGCTATTTCATCAGAAACATAATTTAATTCGCCACTTAAAAAATGACCTCTTGATATAACCATATCAACTTCTTCTGCCCCTTCATCTATTACATATTTAACTTCATCAATTTTAGCTTTAAAGTTAGTCATTCCACTTGGAAAACCCGTTGCTACAGATGCCGTTTTTATATTTGTACCTTTTAATGATTTGTTAGCAATTGATACCATACTTGGATACACACATATTGCAGCAACTTGAGGTAGTTTTGGATACTTATCATGTAAATGTGAGGCTTTATAACACAACTGCTTTACCTTTCCAGGGGAATCGCTTCCTTCTAAAGTAGTTAGATCTAACATGCTTAGTATTTTATACAAGGCCCATATTTTAGATTCTGTTTTAATACTTCTTGAAAATATTCTATTTACTCTTTCTGAACTACCAACTTGATCTATTCTATTATTATATGGCATAATAACATTAATCATTAAAAAATGATTTAACCTTATTAATTAAATCTTGAGCTGTTTCTTTATCTATTGCCTCAGCATAGATTCGTACAATTGGCTCGGTATTGGACTTTCGTAAATGAACCCATTTATTATGCCATGTAAATTTTGTCCCATCTTCAATATTTAAATCCGCATCATCAAAAATCCTTTTTGAATGATTAATGAGTTCACCAAGTAGATCCTTTGAAATTTCAATTTTATCCTTAACAATTATAAACTGGGGAAGATTCATATAAATATCATGTAAGCTTTCATTAGTCTGAGATAGACGATTTAAAACCATTGCACATCCTACAAGAGAATCACGGCCAAAATGCGATTCTTTTAATATAATACCTCCATTACCCTCTCCTCCTAATTCAGCATCAATTTCTATCATTTTTTCCACAACATTAATTTCACCCACAGGCGTTCTAATTACTTTACAATTATATTTATTTGCTATTTTTTCTAATACCATAGATGTAGATAGATTAATAACAAATGTCTCTTCTGATTGCCTCTGTTTTATATATCCATCAGCAGCTAAAGCTAAAGTGTATTCTTCTCCAATAGGCGTGCCTTCATTTGATACAACAGCTAAACGATCCGCATCTGGATCAACAGCTAGTCCAATATCTGCTTTTGTTTTTAAAACCATTTCACTTAACATATTTAAATTCTTGGGAAGAGGCTCTGCTCCTCGAACAAAATCTCCGCTAGGATTGCAATTAATAGGAGTTATATGACAATTTAAAGCTTCAAGGAGCTTTGGTAATGCATCGAATCCCGCCCCATTTATCGCATCAACAACCACATTGAATTTTCTATTGCGGATTTGATTTATATCAATACAACTTAATCCAAGGATATTAATAATGTGTTTTTGTACAGCATTAACATCCTGCATACTGGTACCAATATCATTTTTATGTTTTGAAAAATTATTTTCATCTATAATTGAAAAAAGGTTTTGACATTCATCAGGCCTAAAGAATGTGCCGTCATTTCTAATAAATTTAAATCCATTCCACTCTACTGGATTATGACTTGCTGTAATGACTATGCCTCCTTGAGCTTCTGTATTTTGTACCATATATTGAATTGTAGGAGTAGGAACAATGCCTAATATAATAACATTCCTTCCGCAACTCTGTAATTGATCAGAGACATTAATCATTAATTCCTCACCAGAAGGACGAGTATCTCTACCTAACATAATCACACCATCAGGAATTATTTCATGCATTGCATTTGCAAAATTATAACAAAATTGTTTTGTCAAATGAGAGTTGACTAAACCTCGTATGCCAGAAATACTGCGAATCAACATATATTAAAATAAAAAAGGTTCAGGAATAACACCCGAACCTTTTCATGAACTTTCATTTTTATATTATTAAACCTAATAATGAGATATTCTAGTCATTCTTCTTGCTGCTTTTTTTCTCTCAGCACGTTTTCTTTCACTAGGCTTAACATAATATGCTTTTTGTCTCACTTCTCGCAAGATTCCAGCTCTTTCCCATTTCTTTTTAAAACGCCTTAGAGCGCGCTCTAAAGGCTCACCATCTCTTACAGTTACTTCAACCAATGTAAATTCACCTCCTTAGAAAAATTATCCTAAATAATTTCTTAATGTTTTACTACGAGAACGATGCCTTAAACGACGAATGGCTTTTTCTTTAATTTGCCTAACGCGTTCACGTGTAAGATTGAACTCTTCACCAATTTCATTTAATGTAAGAGCATAATCTCTCTCAATTCCAAAGTACATTTTTATCACCATTCTCTCTCTATCCTTAAGCGTATCAAGAGAGTTCCGTATTTCATCTTTTAAAGAATCATTCATCAAAGGAGTGTCAGGTTCCAATTGATTTTCATCTTTAATTATATCTATAAGAGAATTTTTATCCCCATCTCTAAATGGCGCATTTAACGACTGGTGCCTTCTTGATATTCTCATTGCATCTATAACTTCATCAGGTGTCATGTTTAACTGTCTACCAATCTCTTTTTCATTTGGGGAACGCTCAATTTCAGCTTCTAGCTTTTCAGCGGTCTTAGTAATTTTACTAATTGTTCCAACTCTATTTAATGGTAAACGAACAATCCTAGAATGTTCGGCAAGAGCTTGAAGAATTGATTGTCTTATCCACCAAACTGCATATGAAATAAATTTAAATCCTCTTGTTTCATCAAACCTTCCTGCGGCTTTAATTAAACCAAGATTCCCTTCATTAATCAGATCCGTTAAAGGCAATCCTTGGCCTTGATAATCTTTAGCTACTGATACAACAAAACGTAAATTAGCCTTAACAAGTTCTTCTAATGCATTATGGTTCCCTTGTTTGATTTTAATCGCAAGCTCTACTTCTCTATCAGGGTTCAGCGGTTCAAAATCACCGATTTCTTCCAAATACCTACTCAAGCTTCTATTAGACTCGTTTACTGTTCTTCCAGTTTTTGCCATTTATACCTCGTTATAATTATTCTAGATTAGCCAACAAATCTACACTATTTAACCTATATAACTCAAGAGTACTGTTTAATAAGTTTATTTTACTCTACTAATAAAGAAAATTCTTTAATAGATAGCGTCTCCGGCCGACGAGTAAAATCAATATTTTTTATTATTTGATCTGAAAAATGCCAACTTTTCATTGAATTTTTCAGCATTTTACGTCTCTGATTAAATGCGCTTGATACAATTTTATTAAATTGAATATAGTTTTTATCATCAATAAGTGGTTTTGGCTTCTTTGTTAAATGTATAAATGCAGATTCAACTTTTGGTTTGGGGGTAAAAACATCAGGTGGAATCGAAAACATTGCTTCTATATTTAAATAAGCCCCTACAACAACTGTTAATCTTCCATAGGCTTTTGTAGATGGTTTAGCAACTAATCGATTTGCTACTTCCTTTTGAACCATTAAAAATGCATCATCCCAATAATCTAACTGTTCAATTAACCAAAAAATTATTGGACTAGTAATATTATAAGGAATATTTCCAATAACTCTTAATGGATTAGAAATTGGTAAATTATCAATCTCATATAATAGAACATCACCTTTAATTATATTCAGTTCTTTTAGCGTATTATTCTTTTTTAATTTTTCAACTAATAATGGGTCTATTTCAATTCCTACCATTTCATTAACATAAGGAAATATTTTTTCAGTTAATGCGCCTTCACCTGGTCCAATCTCTAAAATAGAATTATCAGATTTTGGATTAATAGTATGAGCTATTTTTTTTAATAGATTATTATCTACTAAAAAATTTTGCCCCCATTTTTTTCTAAATGGGTGGGTCATCAAATAGAAAACAACTTGTTTATATTTTTTGTTGTTTGTTCTACAATGGTGTCAAATGATGTATTATGTATCTCAGCTAATTTCTCTGCAACATATCTTGTCCTCCCTGGCTCATTAGGTTTTCCGCGAAATGGTTCAGGGCTTAAATATGGAGAATCAGTTTCAACTAATAATCTATCTAGCGGTAAATATTTTGCAACGCTTGGTAAATTACTATTTTTAAATGTTAGATTACCAGAAAATGAAATATAATATCCAATATCTAATAATTTTTTTGCTGTTGAAAGTGTGGATGAAAAGCAATGAGATACACCCGTTACATTAGGATAAGAAGATAATATTTCAATTATATCCTCATCAGCATCTCTATTATGAAATATAACAGGTTTATCAATTTTTTCTGCAAGTTGTAAAAGCTCATTAAATACTTTAATCTGACTTTTTTTAGAGGAAATATTTCTAAAATAATCCAGACCAATTTCACCAACAGCAATCATTTTATTTGAATTCATCATTAATTCTATTTGTTGAATATAGTCTTTATCAACATTCTGAGAGTCATGTGGATGTATGCCTGCAGAACAATAAACATTTTCATATTTTTTAGAAATATCTAAAGATAGTAAAGAATCATTAATATTTGTTCCTACACATATAAATCTATTAACACCTAAATTTTTAGAACGAATTAAAACATTATCAATGTCTTGAAATATTTCATCATAGAATAGATGACAGTGGCTATCAGTCAACATAATAAAAATTCATAGATTTATTGAATCCGAGGAAAAAGAGTGCTATGCTCATTTAACTTAGACCCCGATCTTAGGTCTCCCCAATTTGTTGATTGCCCTGAATTAAATACATGCAAGACTTCTGCGCATCTATTTGGCATCACCGGAGATAATAAAACCGCTGCTATCCGAATTGATTCTCCAGCTACATACAATACGCCTCCAGCTCTCGTTTTATTATCTTTAACAAGAACCCACGGCTTTTGATCTTCCATATATTTATTTATACTTCTTATGAACTGCATTATTTCTTCTATAGAATCATTAATCTTCATTTGCTTAACTTTTTTATCCATATTATTAACTAATTGTTTTACTGATTCTATAACATCTTCATCTTCCGGTTTTTTAGTACCCTGCTCAGGTATTATTCCTTCATAATTTTTCTTAATAAGAGTAGATATGCGGTTTAATAAGTTTCCAAAATCATTCGCTAGATCACTATTATAACGCTTAATAAAAGACTCTATAGTAAAATTAGCATCCTGTCCCAAAACCATTTCTCTCATTAAATAATAACGCACAGGATCAACTCCATATTCTTCAATCAGATTAAGAGGATTAACTACATTTCCAATAGATTTACTCATTTTAGTCGATTTGCTCAACCACCATCCATGTGCAAATATTGTTTTTGGAAGAGGGAGCCCTGCTGATAGCAACATTGTTGGCCAATAAACTGCATGGGTAGTTAAAATATCTTTACCAATCAGGTGATAGTTTGCTGGCCACCATTTATTATATAGATTATCATCTTTACTATATCCAGTAGCTGTAATATAATTAATCAAAGCATCAAACCATACATAGGTAACATAATCAGCGTCAAAAGGAAGCTCAATGCCCCAATTCAATCTTGATTTAGGTCTTGAAATACATAAGTCAGCTAGAGGTTGTTTTAGAAAACCTAGAATTTCATTTCTTCGATGTATAGGTTGAATAAAATTTTCATTATTTTCAATGTACTCAATTAACTGAGATTGAAATTTGCTCATTTTAAAGAAATAATTGATTTCTTTTAATTCTTTTATATCACGAAAATTTTCACTTTCAGCTTCTTTTTCCGTAATGAATCTCTCCTCAGATACAGAGTATAATCCCGTATACTCATCTTTATAAATGTCCCCGTTATTAAATACTAGCTGTAAAAAATTTTGGACAACTTTTTTATGTCTTTGCTCAGTTGTTCTAATAAAATCATCATTTGAAATGTGTAGTTTATCCCATAAATCTATAAACCTAGGCGCCATTTCATCGCAATGATCCTGCGGTTTTATCTTACGATTAATAGCAGCTTCTTGCACTTTTTGACCATGCTCATCTAAACCTGTTAAGAAAAATGTATCATAATCAAGTTGTCGATAAAAACGAGCTATCACATCAGCCAATATTGTTGTGTAAGCATGACCAATATGAGGTTTATCATTAACATAATAAATTGGTGTTGTTATATAAAAACTTTTGTTCATCTGGTAATTATTTTTATTAATTAAATAATCTTTTTTGAACACCAATTAAAAAATTAGTTAATTGTATAGGCATAAATAAGTTTTTCTTGGGAGCATTAATAATTTTTTCAACAATGTGGTTTATTTGATCCAATCTTGCATTAGGGAAACTAGAGTTAAAATTTTTATTAATTTTCTTAAATAATATTTCTTCACATAAGTCATTTCGCTTATTTCTAGTTTGCTTTAACCAACATTGTAACAAAAAAAGATGGAATGAATAATCGTTAAAATTGTTTTGAGCCATTCTACTATAATCTTGAATAAATAATCTCCAATTTTGTTCATCGTATATTGTTAATGTCTCTATCAACTTTTCCAATAATTGCCTTATGTCTTCAACCCCATTATTACATATTCTCTGTGCATAATTCATGTTCCCCTCAGATATGATAGCTGCAAATTCAGCTAAAGATTTATCAACACCATTTAATGATAAATAACTAATTATTTCATCATTCTGCAAAGGGGGAAAGTTTATAATCTGACATCTAGATAAAATTGTAGGTAATAATTCTCCTTTATAATCAGAAACTAAGATAAATGTAGTATTAGCCGGAGGCTCTTCTAACATTTTTAAAATTGCATTTGCAGATGAGGCATCTCCGACGCATAATTTGTGAGCATCAAAAATCAACACGATCTTTTTTCCTGAATCAACAGATTTTAAATATAATTCTTTTTTTAAGTTTCTAATTATACTTATAGGTATCGTATTTGATTTAGGAATAGAAATCTTATGGAAAGGATTATCAGATTTATACTTTTTTTCAGATAAAAGTGTGCTTTGTTTATCAGAGACAGAAAGTTGTTTTCCGCTTGGCATTGGAACTATTAAATGAATATTCTCATGCTGAAAAGCTGCTGTCCTTTTACATGAACTACATTTTCCACATGGATTAATAGTGCCCTCATTACAATTCAAATAAGCAGAAAACTTTAAAGCCAATGCTTCTTTTGCAGATCCATTTGGACCTAAAAATAAATACGCACTTCCAACACGATGATTCTTTTTAGCAAGAATTATTCTTTCCCACAAAATATTTTGCATTTTAATATTGATAAATGTCATCGTTTCATTAACCATTTTTCGGGATTTAATTTTTGGCCATTTCCCCATATCTCAAAATGCAATTTAGACCCTTCCACTGAACCAGCATCGCCCATATATGCTATCACATCTCCAGCTTGAACTTCTAGCCCTTCATTAGCTTCAACGCTAGTAATATGGCTATAAACAGTATAAAAACCTCCACCATGATCAATAATTAATGTAGTGCCATATCCTCGAATATATGTTATCGTTGTAACAATACCCCCTATAATAGATCTAACTGGTGAGCCAGGTTTTCCTTTAATATCTATACCTGGATTTTCAGTTGTTGTCTTTCTTTCAGGGTTCCAAGATCGGCCAAACTTTTTTACTACTCTACCGCTTGCTGGCCAAGGCAACTGACCTTTAAGCTTGCTAAATACTTGCGTCTTTAAAGCTGCTTGTTGTTTTTTGATGCGATCTGCTCTATCAAAGCTTGATTTCTCTTGTCGAATTTTCTTGAACAACGCTTCTAATTCTTGCATGCCAGCCTGTTTCTCTTCAAGATATTTTGTTAATTCAGATTGATTCTTTTTAATCTTATCAAGCTCTTTTTGACGTTTTTTTCTGCTAGCTCTTAATGATACTTTGCTTTGTTCTTGGTCCTTTTTTAATCGCATTTTATTTCTATAGTTTGACTCTAGTAAAATTCTCTGTTTTCCTATATCGATTAATAATGATTTTATTTTATTTTGAGTTCTTTGATCAATATCTGAAATAATACCCATGTATTTTGCTCGATACATTGCCTGCCTCCAAGAAGAAGAACTCAACATCTTTTCAATATCTGACAGTGTTCCCTTTTTATACATCTGAATAATTCTTTGTGAATATCTATATCGCAATTTTGTTAATTGCTCTTCATTCGCTTTAATCCCTTTTGATAACTTATCAATTTCTATTTCAGATTTATTTAATTCATTTTTGAGCTGATTATATAATTTATTTGTTAATGAAATCTCTTTATCAATATTGGATAAACGTCTAGAAGTCGTTCTTTCTTTTTGTTTTTGTGATTTTATCTTTCGTCTTGTATCTTCGATTTCTTTCTTAACCTTATCAATGGCTCCTGATTGATAGTTTAATTCAGAATCAAAGTCACGACGGTCATCTTGTGCATGAATATTATAATTAATAATTACACTAATAATTAATAAAAAACGTGAAAGCATAGCATGTAAAGGTACCTAGTAGAGTAAAATCTATCCAAAAGGTTTTAATGATCAATTAAAGAGTAATCTTGA
>Ga0066866_10001234_pt1 | contig 10505 bp, 10 predicted proteins | sample ETN01SmetaG_3_FD_66435 | JGI IMG/M metagenome (GOLD analysis project Ga0066866, IMG submission 66435) | Marine microbial and viral communities from oxygen minimum zone, Eastern Pacific Ocean - ETNP2014F12-01SV263 | ecosystem: Environmental > Aquatic > Marine > Oceanic ...
TCTCTCGCAAGTGGAGGATCAATGGCTATCAATATGTGGTATGAAAGAGATATAGATCCTTTAATGGAAAGAACGGAAAAAAGACCTATTCCTTCAGGATATATCTCTCCAAATCACGCTCTTGCCTTCGGATTTTTAGTTTGTATAAGTGGCATTGGTTTAGTTTCAAAATTAAGTAATAAAGAAGCTGGAATGATTACTGCATTCAGCGCCTTTTTCTATGTATTTATCTATACTATGTTTCTAAAAAGAAGAACACCACACAACATCGTAATTGGTGGGCTTGCAGGTTCAACGCCTCCTGCAATTGGGTGGGTTGCTGCATCTAGTGAAACTGATGCCGTACTGCCTTGGCTAATGGTTTTGATTATATTTATGTGGACGCCACCTCATTTTTGGTCACTTACACTTTCAAAAAGAAAAGACTATGGAGAAGCTGGAGTTCCAATGCTGCCTGTGGTAAGAGGTGAAGATGTGACTAGAAATCATATTGCAGCATATACAACATCATTAGTTCTAATTACTTTGATGATTGTAATTTATGGTGGTGCTGGAATCATTTTTCTAATTACTGGAATAATTCTATCTGGCTATTTTACTTATTGTGCATTCTCTTTAAGAAAAACTAAATCTGAAAGTGAGGCTTGGAATTTATTTAAATTTTCAAATATTTACCTATATTCTTTATTTATTTGCCTAGTTATTGATTCTATTTATTTAATTAATTTGTAGAGTAATCAGCTTTAATTAACCCATCCTAAATACGCAAATACTTTACTTTATTAAGGAAAAAAAATGTCACTAATCGAAGATTTGATTTTTTTTGATAATCCCTCTCTCTGGAATGACTTTGGAGGCACCAGTAGCGGCTTAGGAGGTATTGTATGGCAAATGTTTATTTGGTCTGTAATTGTGGGATTGCTCGTAATTATTTGGTTAGCTTATATTTTAGTCTATTACAGACATAATGATGGCGATCCTGATCCTAAAGATGTCCTAAAATTAGGCGTATTCCCTAAGGAAAGGGGAAATACAATGATTGAATTAGCATGGACTATTGCACCGTTACTTTTAGTCACTTGGCTTACTATAATCTCGCTGGCACCTCTTAATTATTTGTGGGACGTACCTGATGAAAATGAAACTGATTTAACTATTGAAGTTATTGCGTCACAATGGCAATGGGAATTTGTAATGCCTTCAAATTATATAATGCCTGCTGAATTTACTAAATGTGGTAGTTTTGACAGTAATGGGACTCAGCTGCAAAATGAACATGTTACCTATAATTGTTTGGAAATTCCTCATAATAGTATTGTTCGATTTAATATAAATTCTCTAGATGTATTGCATGCATTTTATATTGTAGAAATTGGAATTAAGCAAGACGTTGTTCCTAATTTGCAAACTTTAGCGTGGCTTGATACTTCAACTGTGACGCCTGGTGAATACAACATATATTGTGCTGAAATGTGCGGTAAAAGCCATTCGGTGATGTTAGCTAAATTATACATTACGGAGGTTGCATGATTACTAACAACCTAAGAAAACTAAGTATTGGATTTCTAGTAGCTATCTTAATTGCGATTTCAGCATTCCCTACTGCAAATAGTTTGCCCACTGGCATAACTGATGAAAATACGACAAATGCAGTGATTGCGAATGGATGTAACTGTCATAATACTAATACTGAAGCGACTGCTAGTGTAATAGTTAATTTAACTCTCCCTGAAAACTTCACAAGTGGAGAAACTTATACGCTAACATTAAACATATCTGGAGGCCCTAATGATTTGATAAATGGAGATAATCGCGGCGGGTTCTTTGTCATGGCAAGCGATGGTGAACTATCACCCATAGCAAATGACACACATGTTCAAAGACCATTCGGATTGACGCATTTAACGCACACTGCTGAAGGAAATAATTACAGAGAATGGAACTTTGAATGGACTGCGCCAGATAAACAAGATATCTCAGTTGAATTTGTAGCTTATGGAAACTCAGTAAATGGTGCCGATGGTTCACAAAATGATTACTGGAATAAGCAAGCTACAACTTTGTATGGAGTTGATGCAGTAGTTGAAGTTGAAGCTCATGAAGATTTATCTGGACCTCAAAAATTAATTTATGCATTTGCGATAATTACTGTTACTCTAGGTGTTGTTGTTATAGGAAACCAAATGGTTACCAAAGATCAAGCATTTGAAGATGTCTTGAAAGGATATTGGAAAGCAATCTATCCTTGGTTAACTACTACTGATCACAAGTATGTTGGAATTATGTATATTTGTACTGGTTTTGGTTGGTTTTTCGTTGGTGGGATTTTAGGCCTTCTAATTCGTTGGCAACTAATGGAACCTCGAATCGATGGTGATTTCTTAACTTATGAAGAATACAATTCAACGTTTACTATGCATGGAACTACTATGATTTTCATGGCTGCCATGCCAATTATATTTGGATTTGCAAATTACTTGATTCCGCTTCAAATTGGTGCTCGAGATTTAGCATTCCCAAGATTAAATGCACTAAGTTACTGGTTGCTACCAACTGGTGGTATTGTCATATACATGGGATACTTTACAGGAGGTGCTGGAGATGTTGGATGGACTGGATATACACCTTACTCTTCTGGTGATAGTGCAACTACTCCTGGTACTGATTTCTGGGTTGCTGGGCAAATCATGTTAGGTGCATCTTCAACTTTAACTGCAATTAATTTCTTGGTAACAATTCTCCGTATGAGGGCTCCTGGTGTGACAATGATGAAGCTGCCGCTTTTTGCATGGTCTATCTTAATAACTGTATTCTTATTATTGCTCTCTATTCCTGTTTTTACTGTCGCTATTATCTTATTAATGGCTGATCGAACCTTTGGAACTTTATACTTCAATGTAGATGCTGGTGCGGATCCGATATTATGGCAACACTTGTTTTGGTACTTTGGACATCCCGAAGTTTATATTGTGATTTTACCTGCGTTTGGTGTACTTTCTGAAATAATTACAACCTTTTCTCGAAGACCAATTTTTGGTTATACATCAATGGTTTACGCTATGGCTACAATCGGAATTATTTCTTTTATTGTGTATGGACACCATATGTTTACAAGTGGTGCTGATCCTCTTTTTAGATTTATCGTTATGCTGACTACGATGCTTGTGGCTGTGCCGACAGGCATAAAAATTTTCAATTGGTTAGCGACAATGACTGGTGGGTCAATTGTATTGAAAACACCAATGATATTCGCTTTGGGAACTATTATCACATTTACAATAGGTGGGATAACTGGTATTGTTTTAGCTTCAATACCTATGAATATTGCATTGCATGATGGCTATTTTGTAGTTGCTCACTTCCACTATGTATTGGTTGGAGGGACACTTTTCTCATTTATTGGTGGAGTCTATTATTGGTTCCCTAAAATGACTGGGAAAATGATGGATGAAAAATTAGGACTTCTTCATTTTGCTACGACTTTTATCTTCTTTAATGCTGCATTCTATCCAATGCACAATGTTGGTTTAGCTGGAATGCCAAGAAGATATGCAACGTATGATGCGTCATTAACGGAACTGAATGAATTCATATCTATTGGAGCCATGCTTTTCGGAATTGTACAGCTAATTTTTGTTTACAATGTACTCTATTCTTACAAGAATGGTGAAGAAGCTGGAAATGACCCTTGGAATGGTTGGTCTTTGGAGTGGACTACTTCATCGCCTCCGCCACATAATAGTTTTACAAAAATACCAACTTTAAAAGTTGCTGAGGAGGAAGGACAATGAGTGATGATCATGGACACCATGGGACTATAGCTCCATTCTTATTTTGTGTAGCTTCAGCCGTGATGTTTATTGGACTTATAATGGCTACAGCTGGAGGTGAAGATAAAACAGGAGACACTGGTTATTGGTTTGTTTTCTTCTTTGGCCTTGCAGGTATGCTTACTGGTTTTATGATGTGGGTACAAGATTATTGGAACCAAACATCAGAAGAAGGTGAAGACATTAAAGTTCATCATGAATTCTGGGGAACTATAACTACTCGTAAATTCGGCATGTGGATTTTCTTGTTAACTGAAGTTATGGTTTTCAGTACTCTTTTGAGTGCTTATCTAAGATACCGTGCTGCAGTTCCTGATTATGATCCAAACCTTGCTGAATGTGTCGGTATTGACCCTTGCTGGGTTCCAGCTGCAGATGTTATTCGAAGTCATTTGATATTTGGAGTCATTAATACTTTTGCACTCTTACTAAGTAGTTTAACTGTTGTTTTAGCTTTGTATGCTGCTAAAAATAATAATCCAAAAGCGACTACAAGATACCTTATGGCAACGCTATTCTTAGGCACTCTTTTCTTAGTTCTAAAACTATGGGAATGGGGTGAAATGAAAGATGGTCATTTTTGGTCTGACCATTGTGATCCGCTAAAACAAGATATTGCACACCATTGTATTGCTCCAAAATATGAACATGGCTTTTGGTTAGATACTAGTTTAGAAGGTAGTACTTTTTACATAACTACTGGAACTCATGGAGCTCACGTTTTTGTAGGATTAATTGCATTAGTTTATTTAATCGCTAAAGCCAATAAAGATGGCTATAATGAAAAATACCATGATACAATCGAATTATTCGGTTTATACTGGCACTACGTGGATTTAGTATGGGTTTTCGTGTTCCCATTCTTTTATTTATATTGAGGTAAAAATGAGTGAAGAAAACAATTCCGGACATGAGCATGACGAACACCATGAACACTCGTTCCCAGCATGGGTTACATTTGGTAATATTGAAAATCCTATCAATGGATTTCTAAAAGTATTTTTATGGTTAGTTTTCTGGACACTTCTTGAAGTAGGTGCAATCCTACAAGAGTTTGCTTTTGTTATTACAATGATAATTTTATTCGGTATTGCCATAATTAAATGCTGGTTTATCTGTTCCTTCTTCATGCATATGACTTGGGATCCTCCTTTAGTCAATAGAACTGCTGCAGTTCCTATCTTCTTTATGGCTGTGTTATTTTTAGCTGTAGGATTAACTTCTCCTGGTGCTGTAGATGATTTGCGTACAATTTGCGGCTTTTGAAATTCTAATTGCTGTACATAAATAAACCAATCATCGTTAAAAGAAAATAAGGAACCAATACTGCAGCGCCTTCATAGTCTTTGGATATTCTTTGGCCTAGCATAAGAATACAAAATGATATAGCTGCTAAAATAAGACCCATTATTCCATATGACTCATTATTATAAAATAAAACCATAAGTGCTCCAAATAATGATAATAAGCCTGAAAGGACTTCAAGTATTGTAACTTGAATTAAGCCAAATGCAGAGAAATTAGATAATGGAGTTTTTGCAAATTTCTCAGATATGAAGTCAAGTTCACCTTCCCAATTGAAAATTTTATCAAAGCCAGACTGTGTCATGACTATACCTATAAAAGCTGAAATGAAAGAACAAATTATACTTAAATATGTGAACTCGTATTCAAAAAAAAACAAACTTTCTTCTGTAAAAGATAACAGGGACATACTACCTTATTGAATAAGTGGGTATTTGGGTTTTACTAAAGAAGAAGGGCAATATCATGGTACACAGATGCATAAGTCCATTCATAGCCTCGCCATAATACTCGGAAATTACCTTCTTGATCAATAACATATAATCTAGATGAATGGCTAACGCCATATACTTCAGTATCATCTGCTTCTTCTAAAGAATCATAATTTAAAAAAGTAGAAATATATTCTATCATTGTTTCATTAGATATATGTCCTTTCTTCCAATGAGTAAGATTATCAAGTATCTGTGTCATTGGAATGCTAATATTCACAGGTTCTGTATAATTGGTAACCATTTCTACTAATTGTTCATATGATTGGCTTCCTTGAGCTGTAGCGACAACCTGAGCATTACCCTCTTCTATATCGCCTGCCAATAAAGTCCAACTTGGAAAACCATTATGTCCAAAAACTTGAATTAATGAATACTCATCATCGTAAAGATAAGGCCATGTCGTATTATGTTCTAAAGCAAAATCTTGGAGTTCAGTCAAATTATCTTCATTATCATCCATACTATAGCCACCTATAGACAATAAATTAACATTTGATGAATAATTAGAATAAAATTCTTTCAGTACAGGAATTTGGCTTTGACAATGTGGACAATCTGTGTGGAAAAACTCAATTAGCGTCAAATTTTGTTTATAATAATCTTTAGATTTGTGCTCATTACCTTCTATGTCATTAAGTGTCCATTTAGAACCGAAATTTTGTGATATTATAGCATCTATTCCGAGCATGGTGTCTTCAATACTAATAATACCGTTTGATAACTTCCAAAAATCTAAGGCTGTCATTATTTGAGATTCGACACTTCCATCTTCGAAAACTAAATTCGTAAATTCGTACTCTGGATCAGGAATACAAAAATCTAATCCAAATTCAGTATTATTTGAATCTTGCATATATCCTGGATTACAATGACAGCCATTGTATCCTTCCATATAGTGGCCATGCCCTGAACAGGCGTCAGGTTCTTCTTCAACGACTAAAACTTTGTAATCAGTCCACATCGATTCCATATGATTTTCCGGAAAAGTAGCATTTATGGTAAGAAATTGCCAATTAGCATTAGAATTAGATGCAAAGGTTGCTAATCTTTCAGGAGTATCTCTCTTAGGATCTACAGTGACTGATAAGAAAACAACCGATTCTTCATAATCATCACCAAGCTCTTCAGCTAACTTTTTCATTTGATAAGTAATAGCTGGACAGACATCAGGACAATTAGTGTAAACGAATGTAATTACTATTATTTTTCCTTCAAATTGGGATAAATTGACAGCTGTATTATTTTGATCAACTAAAATAAAATTAGGTGCTGGACTTTCTGGACAGTCTGAAGCTTCATCCGAGCAATCATCACCCCAAAAATCATTTGGATCTGAACCTGTAAGATTATCAAGACAGCCTGTCAAAACAAATAAAACAGCGATTATAATTGTTAATGTACTTTTATTCTTCATCTTTTATTTATTCTCACTTATTTATATTTTTCAATCTGTTCAGAAAGCTCATCTGACGATAACTGGCCACTATGGGAATATACAATTTCACCACCCTTAATCAAAACAGTAGAAGGAAACGATTTGAAGCCATAGTCTCTCATTAATTCACCATCAGAATCATATAAATGAGGCCAATAAAGACTGTATTCAAATTTAAAATTCTTAATACTATTTTTCGTGTCTTGTTGACTTAGTTTATATCCTCCAATAGAAAACATATTTATTGTATTATTTTTACCGTATTCTTCATAAATTTCTTTCAGAGGTCCTGTTTGTTCTTGGCAATGTGGGCAATCAGTATGGAAAAATTCAACAAGAGTCAATTTCTCATTGTCATAATAGTCTTCAGACGAATAGACAACGCCTGTTTCAGCCTCTTCTAATTCCCACCCGTCTGCACTTGGATCGCCTAACTCATAAAAAAATCCAAAATAAACTACAGTGACTAAAAGTATTGCAACGACAACGGGCACTCCTATTTTCCATAAATTATCATTGAAGGCCTCACGACGAGCTGCCATCTGCTCATTACCTGCTTGAGATGCTTTTCTCTCTAATTTACGTCTTCTTTTTGATGCCACCTATTTCTCTCCAAAGTACTCTTTCAGGTCTGTGCCATATTCCCTAAGGGAAAAAAAGGTTGCTGCCAAAGTTAGTCCAAAAGCTATCAGGCAAAAAGGACACCACTGGTGTATGATAAAAGCCTCAACGTACGTCAAATAAATGCCAAAAACTGTACCTATTAATCCAGTTACTGGTAATAATAATATATTGTAATAAGTTCGATCTAAATCCATATTGAGGTAACGATCTAAAGCCAAAGTAATAAATGTAAGAAAGCCAAGAACTCCAAACCAAGCTACAGGAAATCCTAATAATTTAGATTGAGAGCTAGCTAAAACAATCCCACAATCTAATCCTGGAAGATTTTGCGTAGGGCATCCACCTCCGCCTGCAACAAGATGATGTAAGTAGCTCAGATAAATTGAATCAATCATTCCTATAAACGATATAAACATAATTATTTTTAGAGTTCTATCTTCCTGTTCTACGCCCATATCCAATAATGTTTTACTTTAGTATTTAATAGTTAGCAAACAAACATCTAATTGAATACGATTAGCATAATTGCTTTATTGCAGGCCTTAATTGACACACTGTGATACTCTATGCATGGGCCAAATGAAGGTGTAAGTGAAGAAACAAATGAAGCAAACTCTGCTGTATCAATTGTTGGTGGAAATGTTTTCGTAAAACTTGATCCCGACCATCCTGGTTTCAAGGATGAAGGATATCGTTCAAGAAGGAATGAAATTGCAAAAATTGCAATGGAATGGAATAATATGAGTATGGAAGAACGACGAAATACTAAAATCCCTCATGCACCATATTCTGAAGATGAAGATGCTGTATGGGCAGCCATTATGGAAAGAATTACGCCAGTCCATCTGAAACATGCATGTAAACCATATTTGGATAATGCAAGAAAACTAGGATTACCTAATGATCGCATACCTCAATTACAGGAAGTTAGTGAAACATTAGAGCAGATGACTGGTTTCAGACAAGAACCAGTGGGTGGATTAGTACATCCAAAAACATTTCATACGGCACTAGCAAACAAAGTATTCCTTTCAACACAATATATTCGGCATTCTTCCAGACCATTCTACACTCCAGAACCAGATGTTGTACATGAACTAGTAGGTCACACTGCAATGCTAGGCGTACCAGAATGGGCTGAATTAAATGTGTTATTTGGAAAAGCTGATATGCGTACAGAAAGTGAAGCTTCGGTAGCTCGATTAGGATCTGTTTATTGGTATATAATGGAATTTGGAGCATGTCGTGAAAATGGCATCGTCAAGTCAGTAGGTCCTGGATTGTTGTCATCATTTGGAGAAATGGAACATGCTTGTTCTGAAGGTGAAGGTTGTGGAGATGATGAGGCTTGTGTATGTAATCCTAAAATTAAATATCTTGAGCCTAACTTTGAAGAAATGGAAACTAGGCCTTATGATGTTACCAAATATCAACCTGTTTTGTACGTTTGGGACTCTTTTGAAGAGATGTATGCAAAAACAAAAGAATTTGTCTTGAACTGGGGAACTGATGATGATCCACGTAAAGATTTGCACAAATAATACTATAATCGTATAAAGAAGCCAAAAATAGGCTCGTTGTGAGAATACTAATTGGTCTGCTGGTAATGATGCTTTTCACGCCTATAACGAAGGCTGAAGCGAGCCCGATGGAAGACTCATTCACAGGAAATCCAATTGTAGTTATCAATCTAACATACGATGCCGGAACGGGGGGCGGCAATGACTTTGATGGAGAAATTGTACTCGAATTATTTTTGAATTGGGCGCCTAATACTGTTGAGAATTTTGTAGATCTTGCTGAACAAGGTTTCTATGATGGTATTTTCTTTCATAGAATTATTAATGATTTTGTAATACAAAGTGGAGATCCAACATGTACTGAAGTCATAGCATATCCTGGAACAAACCCAACATGTGGAGATGGGGGCTCAGATAATACAATCCCATTAGAAATAAATGAAAATTTAACTCATATTAATGGCGCAATTGGGATGGCGAGAGGAACGGATCCGGATTCTGCATCAAGCCAATTTTATATCTGTGATACTTCTCAACATGGATTAGACAATGGAAATAGAACTCTAGAAGACGATCCCGGATATGCTGTATTTGGAGTTGTCAGAGAAGGTATGGAATTAGTGCAAGCTGCAGCTGGAGTCCCTACTACAAATGATGCCGATGGTGACGGGGGTATCCCGCGAATTCAGGGAGGACCTGACCGCCCATTATACGAAGTTCACATAAATTCAATTATTCTAAGAGAATATCTGAGCCCTCCGTCAACTGAAACAGAAGATGAAAAAATACCTGGTTTCAATTTTAGCTTTACTCTTTTATCACTAGTTATAATGACTAGCTTATATCGTAAAAAATAAACATGGATTCAGTCATATTTCAGGCAAATGTAATTGGTATGTTAATGTATATCATACCTGCAATGTTATTCTTTTTTTACATAATAAAAGGTCTGGAAGATAGGCTTGTGGAACGTAAACTCTACTTGGCATGTGGAATAGGAGTGATTTTAGGCAGTATTGCGGAAATAATCATGTTCTTAAGTGGAACTGATTTGTATACTGATGTCGCTTATGCTTCGATGATTTTAGTTACTCCATTCATCGTAATGATGTTCATGTTTATAGGTGTAAATCTAAAGACCTTCAAAAATGAACCTGCAGCCCCTCATTATTCAGCAGGATATGGACTATTCTTTGGAGGTGCCATTGAATTCTGGAAATTATTGATAACCGAAGATAGATATGCTGATATGAGTGTTGGAGATGTTATGCTTATAACTTTATTTGGTCTTGCCACA
>Ga0066866_10001237_pt1 | contig 10494 bp, 13 predicted proteins | sample ETN01SmetaG_3_FD_66435 | JGI IMG/M metagenome (GOLD analysis project Ga0066866, IMG submission 66435) | Marine microbial and viral communities from oxygen minimum zone, Eastern Pacific Ocean - ETNP2014F12-01SV263 | ecosystem: Environmental > Aquatic > Marine > Oceanic ...
TGGAAATTGTTGAATCTATAAATGTTGGTGAGCCTCCATCAGATCCTGATAAAATAATAAGTGCCAAAATTTCCAACTAATTTAAGTTAAAGCGTCTATTGCATCATCGGTCATATTATCAGGTACAAGTGTTACGGGCACTCTACAACCAGAAGCACCTCTTGATGAAATAAATGTAACTAATGGCCCCGGTCCTGAACTTCCGGTTGAAACTCCAAGTACAAGGATGGAAATTATCTCTTCTTCATTAATTAGCTTTATTAACTCTTCTTTGGCATCACCCTCGCGGACATATAGAACAGGAATTTGCCCTGATATTTCAATTACACTTTCAGCAATTTTTCTTAGTAAATTTTCCGCATTTTCTCTTGCTTCAGTTCTCATAATCTCTGCAACGCCAGCAAAATGTTGAAATTCAGCTGGACTTAGACACTTAAATAAAGCAACCCTTCCGCCAGTGGACCGTGCCCTTTTGCATGCAAATCTTATGGCCTGGTGCTGCTCTTGAGATGCATCTATGACAACAAGAAACACTCTGCTTTTTTCTTCGTTACTATTTTTCTTAGCCATTTCCCCTCACTTACAATAATTATTAAATTTTTCTAAAACTAAAAGCAGCTATATACCCTGCACATAAAGCTAACAGTATAGCAAATATCCCGTATAACATTGAGTTTTCATGAGCAAAATTATATATTTTTGCTTCCAAACCTGTTTTTTGTACTGATATTTTTGTGTTTTCCTTAGAAACTATTTTACCATTTCTTAAAAGAAAAATTGAAACTTTATATTCCCCTGGTAACACAGTGGCAGGAATAACAACAGGAGCGCGAAACAATTTATTATTTTTAATTTCTATTGATTTAGATCCTATCCCCTTCTTCAAAACCCACATTCCCCTTTCTATCATTCTTCTTTCTAGGGAATTTCTCCAAACATTTAAATTTTCAGAATGTGATTTTCTTGTACTTTTTAACTCCAAATTTGCACTCCCAATTTTCTCTCTTTTAAGTAGCGCTAAATTCTTAAGACTCATTTTTGTATTGCTGTAAACTATATAGTAAAATGATGGAACATTTTTGAAAGTAATATTTTCCCTATTAATCCAGATTCCTGATACATATTCCTTTTTATAAATGATAGTGTCTGCTTTTGGTCCTTCAACTAAAATAACCAGGTCATCGCCTTCAATACCATCAAATGATCCAAATAATAATAATTCAGCGCCATTAAAACCAGTATTAATACTAATTGAATCAGAAGATAGATCAGCAACAATAGACTTTGAAAAACAATAGTTTGGAAAAATAATTATTAAACAAATTATATAATATCTTATCATCTTATAATTTCCAGGGAGTAAATATCAGTTGGCGTAAGCGTCAAATCCATGAAAAGCTTAAAACAAACAGCTAAAACTAATAATGCCAACAAACCTCTAAGTTGCTCACCTCTTAGCAGAGAGCTTGCATTGCTTCCAATTTGAGCACCAATTACACCACCTAACATCAATAATCCTGCCAATACAATATCAACTGTTTGTGTGGTAATGGATTGAAGAAAAGTAACATTCGCTGTTACAAATATTATTTGGAAAAGTGAAGTTCCAACAACAACAGCTGTCGGCATTCCAAGCACATATATCATTGCTGGAACAATTATGAATCCTCCACCTACACCCATAATAGCAGATAATACGCCAACAAAAGCACCTAAAAATAATGGCAGAAGAGCGCTTATGTAAAGTTTGGAGCGTCTAAACCTAATTTTAAATGGAAGACCATGGAGCCAATTATGTTGGTGTAGTTTTCCCCTTGTTGCACCAGGTGTCCTTGACTTTAAAATAGCTCTAGTTGATTCCCAAGCCATCAAAAAACCAATTAACCCTAAGAAAACAACGTATGCAAGTCGAATAACAAGTTCAATTTGTCCAATTGTTTTGAGAAAAGCAAATAACCACACTCCAAAACTAGAGCCTATAATGCCACCGACCAATAAAATAAAACCCATCATAAAGTCTACATTTTTCTTTCTCCAGTGTGCTATAACTCCTGATACAGAAGAAGCTACAATTTGATTTGCTTCAGTAGAAACAGCAACCGCAGCTGGAATGCCAAGAAAAATGAGAAGAGGTGTCATTAGAAAACCGCCTCCTACTCCAAATAATCCTGATAGGAAACCCACCATTCCTCCCAACCCTACGATAGCAAATATATTCATAGAGACTTCAGCAATCGGGAGGTAAATATACATGTCTAAGTTAAGTTAATAATTTTTGATATATTAATGATTACACCTTTGCGGATAATAATTGCAATGGCTTTTATGTATTAATTTAAATTAAAATTTGTGTATAGTTAAAAGGTCAATCAAAAACAAAAAAGTAATGCCAATGAAACAAAAAGAATTTCATAATTACGATATTAGAATAGCTTCTAATGGAGATTGGTTTCATGAGGGAACTAAAATTCAAAGATTTGAACTAGTTAAATTATTTTCTTCAGTTTTACATTATAAAGACGATAAAAATTTTTGGCTTATTACGCCAAAAGAAGAGGGGGTTATTAAGGTTGATGATGCACCGTTTATAATAAAAACAATTCATTATGAAGGTAATCGTGAGGAAGGAAATTGTTGGGTTACTACAAATTTGGATGAAAAATTCCTATTGGGGAAAAAAAATTACCTAAGAATAGAATTTGATAACAATAAAAATCCTAGGCCTTATGTCTTCATATACAGAGGCTTAGAGGCTTTGATGCTAAGATCCGTTTATTATGACATGGTTAATTATGCTGTTAAGGATGAAAAGGGATGCTATGGTATTTGGAGTGACAGAACATTCTTTAAAATTGATTGTATGAAATAGTGGGGGAATAAATTAAAATGAATTTAATTGACTTAAGTTTGATTGAAAAAATAATGTCACAAACATCTAAATCTTCAATAAAAAAATTAAATTCTACTGCCAAAAAATCGGCGGTAATGTGTTTATTCTTTGAAAAAAACAACAAGACGTTTGTTTTATTGACTAAAAGATCGGAGCATTTAGACCACCATGCAGGAGAAATTAGCTTCCCAGGTGGTAGTGTAGAGAAAGTTGATAAAGATTCATTAAACACGGCTTTAAGAGAAACGTTTGAAGAGGTTGGAATTTTACAAAATGATATTAAAGTAATTGGTCGTCTGGATGATTATATAACTGGCACAGGTTTTCATATTAAAACATTTGTCGGAATATTAAAGTCATTACAGAACTTATCTATTAATAAGAGTGAAGTTTCAGAAGTGATTTTTCTCCCAATTGATATATTAGCTGATAATTCAAATTTAATTTGGACGAGCAAAACATTTGAAGATGGTCTTTATAAGTTTTGGAAAATCAATTATTTGGAACATAATATTTGGGGAGCAACAGCTGCAATTCTCGTTTGTTTAGCCTCTAGGATTTGGAATAAGAGCAACATGACATTTTCAATAGCAAGTGAATAAATGAAAAAACTAATTTTTATAGCTATCGCATTAACAATTCCAATTTTAATTTGGTGGATTGAGAGTGTTATAGCAAAAAGAAAAGGTGAAACAGTGAAAGGACCTTCAGTGTTAATGTTATTTGGAATTGCCCTTTCTATAATGACTATAATAATAGGTATTTTGCTATCTCAAACTTCTTACGCACCAAGCGGTTCACATTACACCCCTGCAAAAATGGAAGATGGGAAAATCGTTCCAGGTGAATTTTCAGAAAAATAATCATGCTTTTTTTCAAGTGACAAGTTTTATTAAACCGAAAAAATTAAAACCTCTTCATAAAATTTTTCATCATAAAGGGCTATTGGAAACCTTTGATAAAATCAATAAATCAAACGGTAAAGTAGCTTTGGTGGGTGGGGTTGTTCGGAGTATTTTATTAAAAGAAAAAATTATTGAAAAAAATACGTTCTTTGACTTAGCAACCAATCTGCAGCCTAAACAAATTATAAAAATTTTTAAAAATAAAAACATAAAATATATAGATCAAGGCATCAAACATGGAACTGTAACCCTAAAAATTCAAGATTTGCATATTGAATTGACGTCATTAAGAAAAGATATTGTTTCAAAGGGAAGATATGCTGATGTTGATTTTCTTGAAAGTTGGGAAGTTGATGCGAAAAGAAGAGATTTAACAATAAATGCCATTTATATAGATCCATTGGGTAACATTTATGACCCAGTGGGTGGTATTAAAGATCTGTTTAATGGGAGAGTTGAATTTATAGGTGATATTGGTGAGAGGATTAAAGAAGACTATTTGAGGATGTTAAGATTCATTAGGTTCCATGTTAAATACTCATCAAAAGAAGTTAGCGAAGAAAAAATTTTAGTATTAAAAAAATTTAGTGACCAAGTCAAAAACCTATCTAAAGAAAGGATTCTCCAAGAGCAAAGAATAATTTTTTCTCAAAATCTTAGCAAATCAATAATTTCTGCAGATCTAATGATAAAAACAAATTTAGATCTATCTTGTTATGGAATAAAGTTTGATCTTGCCAAGATCAAAGCCCTTCAAGAGTTCTCAATTAATTTAAATTGGATCAGTAAATTAGCTATATTAACTTATAGAAATCAAACAGGAAAATTTTTAAAATTTTTTCCACTCTCATCTCGTGAAAAATTAGTTTTTTTTAATTTAAAGAAATTATTGATTAAAAAAGAAGTCAATCAACTATTGTCAGATGACTGGAAATTTGCGGTCTATTACTTAGGTGATGATGTAGCATTAAGACTTCTATTATCTTCAGATTTGACAGATAAAATTAAAAATAGAATGAAACTAATTTTAAAATTTACAAAGCCTGAATTTCCTATTTGTGGGGATGATTTAATAAAATTAGGATTTAGACAGGGAGTAGATTTAGGGAAAGTTTTAAAAAAATTAGAGACAAAATGGGTGAAGTCAAATTTCTTAATTGATAAAGATCAATTATTAGCTGAAATCAATAATTAAATTTGTAAATCATTATTATATCCTTTAATTTTTTATTAACTTTTCATTTTCAATGAGCGCCAAATTTATGGAAAATAATAACTACCCTCTATTAGAAGAAAAAAAAGACATAGCTGAGAAATGGTTTTCCAGTTTAAGAGACAACATCTGTTTAAATTTTGAAAAAATTGAGAACTCATTTCCCAATAACAATTCATTCGAAGTTAGCAAGTGGAAAAGGAAAGGTGGTGGCGGTGGAAAAATGAGCGTCTTGAAAGGTGAAGTATTTGAAAAAGTGGGAGTTAATATATCTACTGTACATGGAGTTTTTTCAGAGAGTTTTAGATCAAGCATACCTGGAGCTGAAGAAGATGGAAAATTTTGGGCTAGTGGAATTTCATTAGTTGCGCATCCTAAAAATCCATTTGTGCCTGCTGCTCATATGAACACAAGACTAATTTCAACTTCTAAAACATGGTTTGGAGGAGGTGGGGACATTTCCCCGATGAAACCTTCTCCAAAAATGTCTAAAATATTTCATGCTAATTTTAAGAAGACTTGTGACAACCATGATAAGAACTATTATAAAAAATTTAAGGCTTGGGCCGATGAATACTTCTTTATCAAACACAGGAATGAAAATAGAGGGGATGGAGGAATATTTTTTGACTATATAAATACAGGAAATTGGGATAAAGATTTTGATTTTGTTAAGGATGTTGGGGAAACATTTTTGAATTCATATTCTCAAATTGTAAAGTCAACAATGAATACTTCATGGGGTGACAAAGATAGAGAAGAGCAGTTGATTAAAAGAGGAAGATATGCTGAATTTAATTTAATTTATGATAGAGGCACTCTTTTTGGTTTAAAAACAGGAGGCAATGTTGATGCAATTTTGATGAGCCTCCCTCCAGAAGTAAAGTGGAAGTAAAGTGGATTTTAATAATTTTAATTTTTTTAATAAAAAAATAATTGATTTTATATTAATAAGTCCTTGCACCTTTTCGAAAATTATCGCAAAAAGGAGTAATTTTACGGAAATAAACTGAGTAAAAAGTAAGGAAATTTTAGTGAGCAAAGAAAAATCTAGACGAGATTTTATAGTTATAGCTTCCTATTCAATGGGTGCCGTTGGAACAGGTGCTGCCGTATGGCCTATAATTGACCAAATGAACCCAGCTGCAGACACTTTGGCTATGTCCTCAACAGAAGTGAACATAGGAGCTTTAGAAATTGGGCAAGCTCTAACAGTTAAGTGGAGAGGAAAACCAGTTTTTATACGGAGGAGAACTGAAACAGAAATATATGATTCCAGGAAGGTCTCTTTAGATAGTTTGCGTGACCCACAGGCAGATGAAGATAGAGTTCAAAAAGATGAATGGCTTGTAGTGATGGGAGTTTGCACGCATCTTGGTTGTGTTCCGTTAGGCCAAAAAGTAGGAGATGGAAAAGGAGATTATGGAGGTTGGTTCTGTCCTTGTCATGGCTCACATTATGATGCTTCAGGAAGAATTAGAAAAGGGCCCGCACCTCAAAACCTTGAGATACCACCATACAGCTTTATTTCAGATAATGTATTAAAAATAGGATAATTTTAAGGTTTATAAAATGAAAAACTCCCCTCCAGAATCACAGTTTAAAAATCCTATAATTAATTGGATCGATACCAGACTTCCAATATTTACTGCTATGAATGAAACAGTAGGAACCGAACACCCAACTCCAAAAAATTTGAACTATTGGTGGAATTTTGGATCACTTGCTGGGGTTGTCTTAGTAATAATGATTATAACCGGAATTGCTTTGGCTATGAACTACACAGCCCACGTTGATCACGCTTTTGACTCTGTTGAAAGAATAATGAGGGACGTAAATGGAGGTTGGCTTATTAGGTATATACATATGAATGGAGCTAGTTTCTTTTTCATCGTTGTTTATATTCATATGGCAAGAAATTTATATTATGGTTCATATAAGGCTCCACGGGAGTTATTATGGATCTTAGGGGTGGTTATATATTTGCTTATGATGGCAACTGCTTTTTTAGGCTACACCCTTCCTTGGGGGCAGATGAGTTTTTGGGGCGCGACTGTGATTACCAACTTTTTTAGTGTTATTCCTTTTGTTGGGGAGCCAATTGTAAGCTGGCTATTAGGAGGTTATACTGTAGATAATCCCACTTTAAATAGATTTTACGCTCTGCACTATCTTCTGCCATTTGTGATTGCTGGCGTTATACTTTTACACATAGTGGCTTTGCATAGATTTGGATCAAACAATCCACTTGGCATAGATATTAAAAGTGATAAAGACATGATACCATTCCATCCTTACTACACTATAAAAGATTTTTTTGGCTTATCTGTTTTCCTAGCTATATTTTGTGTTTTTGTTTTCTTTGTTCCAAATATTTTAGGACATCCAGATAATTATGTTCCTGCAGACCCATTATCAACTCCTGCCCACATTGTTCCGGAATGGTATTTATCTCCTTTTTATGCAATTTTAAGAGCCGTTCCTGATAAGTTGTTAGGAGTTTTAGCAATGTTTGGAGCTATAGGTATTTTATTTATATTGCCCTGGCTCGATAGATCACCAGTTAGAAGCGCTCATTTTAGACCAATGTACAAAGTTTTTTATTGGCTTTTTATTATTAACATGCTTGCTCTAGGATACTTGGGTGTTCAAAACCCTGAGGGTATTTATCTTATTTTAGGAAGAACTTGTACTGCTTGGTACTTTATCCATTTTCTTATTGTCATTCCGTTACTGAATGTAATTGAAATTCCTAAAGCTTTACCAAAATCAATTAGTGACCCAATTTTTTCAAGTGGCTCTTCAGAAATGGGTGCGACAACCCCAAGAGGTCAAAAATGATACGAACTGTATTTATTCTTGTAGTTTTTTTATTGTTCTCATTTTCTGTGAATGCCTCGGATCCTTTAGAAAAAGGAGAACATAAAAGTTGGGGCTTTTTAGGCCCGTTTGGGACATATAATAAATCTTCACTTCAGAGGGGCTTGCAGGTTTACACTGAGGTTTGTTCTAGTTGCCATTCACTTAAGTATATTGCTTACAGAAACCTTTCTGATCTAGGATACAATAAGGAAGAGATTAAGGCGTTTTCAGAAAATTTTACAGTCACGGATGGACCTAATGATGATGGTGAAATGTTTGAACGGCCTGGAAGACCTTCTGATCATTTTGTTTCTCCGTATCCTAATGTGAATGCAGCAAAAGCAGCAAACGGAGGGGCTTACCCACCAGATTTATCTTTAATTACAAAAGCTAGGGGTGGTGGTGCAGATTATTTATATTCTTTGCTTATAGGTTATAAAGAAGCTCCTGATAGTATTAAAGTTTTGGAGGGGACGTATTATAATAAATATTATAACGGAAATTTAATAGCTATGCCGCAACCTCTTTATGATGACGGTGTGGTGTATGCTGACGGAACAAAGGCTAACATTGAGCAAATGGCAGCTGATGTTACTGAATTTTTAAGTTGGGCTGCTGAACCAGAAATGGAAGAAAGAAAAAGGACAGGTATTGCTGCTATAGCATTTTTATTAATTATGGCAGTACTATCATTTATGGCTAAACAACAAATATGGGCAAATTTAAAGAAAAAGCAAGCTTAGCTAAATTAGACATTAAATCTAAAATTAAAAATATCTCCATCTTTGACTAAATAATCAGAACCTTCCACCCTCATTTTACCTGCATCTTTTGCCCCACTTTCTCCATTGAGATTTATATAGTCTAGATAGCTAATAGTTTCTGCTCTTATAAAACCCCTTTCAAAGTCAGTATGAATTTTTCCTGCTGCTTGAGGTGCTTTGACACCACTCGCCGCAGTCCATGCGTGAGCCTCTTTAGGACCTACAGTAAAAAACGAGATTAAATCTAAAAGATTATAGCCAGACCTAATTAATCTATTTAATGTTGGCTCTTTCATACCTATTGAATCTAAAAACTCATTTCTTTCGTTCTCATTTAAAAGAGAGAGTTCTTGTTCTATCTGAGCACTTACTATGGTATAGCCAGAATTTTCAGACTTTGCTTTTTGAAAAACTTGTTCGGAATACTGATTACCATTAATAATATCTTCTTCTGATAAATTACATACGTATAGCATTGGTTTAAGTGTTATTAAGTTTAATTCGGATAAATAGAGGTTTTCTTGATCGTTTAAATTTTCTATCTTTCTGGCTGGCAATCCATCAGAAATTTTAGGATAAATCTTTTCTATCAAAGAAAGCTTTAACTTCGCCTCCTTGTCATTTCCTCTAACTTTTTTTTCTTGGTTTATTCTTTGCTTATCTAAACTTTCCAAATCTGCCAAAAGCAATTCTGTCTCTATTATCTCTAAATCTCTTATTGGGTTAATTGAGCCTTCTACATGAGTAATATTTTCATCATCAAAGCATCTCAATACATGTGCGATTGCATCAACTTCACGTATATGGGCTAGAAATTGATTTCCTAATCCTTCACCCTTTGAAGCATCCCTGACAAGTCCTGCAATGTCCACAAATTCAAGTTGTGCGTATATAATTTTTTGAGATTGAGCGATATCTGCTAATTTTGTTAAGCGGTTGTCTGGAACTGGCACTCTTCCAGTATTGGGTTCAATTGTACAAAATGGATAGTTTGCTGATTCTGCTTGACTGGTTTGAGTTAGCGCATTGAATAGGGTAGATTTACCGACATTTGGCATACCAATAATTCCACAATTAAAACCCATATTTAAAGATTATTCCTGGAATTGTTCGTATCAAGAGAAACTTTATTCATAAAATCTACGCTATTATCTGTCAATAGTTTTTCAGACTCTTTAGCCATAATTTTTAATAGACTATATAACCATTTTTCCAAATCTTCTTTATAAAATGGAGAAAGCACCCATTTAGAAGGGGTTATATATTTTTCAGGTCTCCCTATGCCTATTCTAACCCTGTAATACTCATCTCCAATATACTTACTGATGTCCCTTATTCCGTTATGACCACCATGTCCTCCACCAAATTTAACTCTTACTTTGCCCTTTTCTAAATCTATTTCATCGTGCCAAACTATTACAGAGGATGGTTTTATGGAGTAGTAATTCATAATTGATGAAACGCAAGTGCCTGAATTGTTCATGAAAGTTTGTGGTTTGAGTAAGATAATTTTCCGGACAGAGGAAGAATGCATAGCATACGAACCATTAAATTTTTCTTTATCAATTTTAATATTATAAAATTCTAAGAGATTATCAATTGCCATAAAACCAATATTATGGCGATGTAATTCGTATTCTTTGCCAGGGTTTCCAAGACCTACATGTAAAAACATTTCTTAATTCTAATAGTTATTTTTCACTTTCACTATCAGTTTCTTTACTTTCTTCTTCTGTTTCGCTTGCCTCTTCTTCTGTTTCTTCGCCGTCAATTTCATCGACTGATGGCTCAACCATTATGGTAGGCGCTGCAATAGTTGCAATTGTAAAGTCTCTATCTTCTATAGTTGGTTTTACACCA
>Ga0066866_10001252_pt1 | contig 10436 bp, 10 predicted proteins | sample ETN01SmetaG_3_FD_66435 | JGI IMG/M metagenome (GOLD analysis project Ga0066866, IMG submission 66435) | Marine microbial and viral communities from oxygen minimum zone, Eastern Pacific Ocean - ETNP2014F12-01SV263 | ecosystem: Environmental > Aquatic > Marine > Oceanic ...
TTCCGCTGTATCCTTGTACGACGAAATCTGACATGTGTTCGAATTGCTCCTCGTTTCTGTCCAGATCAGCAACCGAGCAAGGGGTTGGGCCTCCGAAAATGCCCCCAACGTTTCCAGGCAGGCAGATCATCATTTCGAATGTGTTGCCCATGTAGTATAGTGGAACCTCAAACTCCTCAAGAGTGGAAGGCAATCCGCTATTCGAGAAATTGGTCTTGATTGATTGTGCCGCGTTCTCCTCTTCTACTGTCCCAGAGAGTCTCCCGCCCCAGTCAGGATCCCCCAGTTCGACAAGTCCCTGAGCGAATGCCCTAGTTTGGTTGGCGTCGAAGTCAATCAACTCGTATTCTTGCTCTCCCTTGATCCATTTTGCTAGATCGTCTCCGAACAAAACACCGCCCCCGGCCGCCCCCAGGACAATCATGACTGCAACGATAATTGTGGAAGTCGGCTTCCCAAAACTAGGCGACCATTCAGTCATGTTATGGCAATTGAACTCTTTCCACCACTATTGAACCCATTCCAGTTCCGGTCATGATTGGCATCACTCTTCATGATTGACTTCTTCGCCGGTCCATCTTTTTCCTAAGTTGTGATCAATGTCTAACTGGTCCAGAATCCTTGCCACAACAAAGTCCACTAGGTCTCCAATATCTCTGGGAGAGTGGTAGAATCCCGGACTCGCGGGAAGGATAACTGCTCCCCACTCGGAGAGGTTGAACATCGCCTTTAGATGGGGCGTCGAGTAAGGTGCCTCCCTTGGAACTATGATCAGCTTCCTCCTTTCTTTCATCGCCACCAAGGCACTCCTTGTTGCAAGATTGTCACTAATTCCTGCGGCTATTTTACCAATCGTTGTGCCACTTGCCGGGCATATGACGTACGCATCGAATCTAGCAGATCCCGATGCCGACTTAGCGGCAAGGTTCTGATTATCTTCGAGGTTCACCCCGTCTCTAGCGGCCAATTCGCTAGGGGTTATCCCACATTCAAGATCAAGATTAATCGCCCCAGTGCTTGTTACAATCAGATTAACAGTCCAACCGTAATCCACCAGAGCTTCAATTAGTCTGACGCAGTACTGCGCCCCCGAGGCTCCAGTGAGTGCAACAACTGCCTCAGGCATGCAACTCGGCACACCCCACTCCATTCAATGGTTTCCCAATTTTACATCGACTTTTCGAGGCACGCTGCAAGGAATTCATACTCCTCTACGCTGTTGTAAAGTTGTGCTGATATTCTGATGTACCTCCTTCCATGGTGCCTCCATGGGAAAACAGGGACTTGGATTCCAAACTCGTCTAGGAGGTAGTTGTGGTATGGGTCACCTTCCATGCTCATCGGACCAACTTCCCCCTCGCCGGGCATCTCCACTGACGCAATCGATGAAACCAATGAATCAGGGACCGGCTCTGTGGTTCCAAGGGCATTGCAGAGAATCCTCCTCCCCTCCAGTGCCAATTTCCTGTTTCTTTCCATAATTTCTGTCCACCCGCCCTCGACGAGACTGTCTAGGAAATCTATCGCCAGTGGGATGCATAGCCAGGGGGTTGGATCTTGAGTCCCCGGCCATCCAAATTCAAACTCGAACTTTTCTTGATCCGTGCCTTCGAAGCTTGCACCGTGACTGATACTTAGCGGTTTCATGAACTTCTTGCGATCTGGCCTGATGTGGAGAAATGCAGAACCCTTCGGGGTGCAGAGCCATTTGTGGCAATTTCCAGTACAGTATGCAGCATCTAGGGCAATGAGGTCTAGAGGTACAATGCCCGGGCCATGCGCGGCATCAAGTAGGACATCAACTCCAGCTGACTGCAAATCTTTGACGAGTCTTTCGAAGGGCATCCTAAGTCCCGTGGCGCTAGTTACGGTATCCACCATTGCCAGAACCGTTCGTTCTGAAACAGAACCCATCACCAAGTCTACGATTTCATCCTCGTTCTCGACTCTGAATGGGATTTCTACAACCACCGTCTTCGCACCCGCTCTCTCCGTAACGAAGTCGACCGCATTCCAACATGCCTGATAGCTGTGGTTTGTGACTAGAATTTCATCGCCCGGATTAAGGACAAGACTCCTTAGTACCGTGTTTACCCCTTCCGTGGTGTTCTTTACTAATGCCATCCCATTGGGATCAGCATTCATGAATTCTGCAAGTTTCTTTATCGAGGAACTCATCAGTGGGATGTAGTCTCTTTCAAAAAATCTGACTGGGTCATTCTCGATTTTTTCTCTAAGTCTAGTTTGCTCTTCAAGAACTGCAAATGGGGTTGCTCCGAAGGAGCCATGATTCAGGAAGCAAGTATCCTTTGAGAGAATCCAGTTCTCAGCAAGTTTGCTCCTTGGCGGCCTTTTCATGCCAACATCTCCGGGCTCCAATCCACGGGGTTGTTGGGGGTCCTGCCAAGCTCGCTCTCACAAGTCAGGACTAGGCTCTCCTCAATTCTCTCGTAGTCTATTGGGCGACCCTGTTCATCTTTCTTGTAGCCCAAGTGGGAAAGGCTGGTGTGCGTGCCTGCGGGAATGCCGCAGCATTCCAATCCTTGAACTCTAGTCCCCGGCGTGTCTATGTTGATTGACATTCCATGGCGACTAACCCAGTGGAGGAACGACAGACCGATCGAGCAAACCTTGTGCCCATCCACCCATGCACCCTGCATCTTCTCGTCCCTATAAGCAGAAATGCCACATTTGGCAAGAGCCGCAATCGCCCATTCCTCAAGCTTACCAATAATCCCCCTCACGCTCTGGTCCTCGACCTCCCATTTCACAATCGGGTATACGACAAGCTGTCCCGGGCCATGCCAAGTAATGCCTCCGCCCCTGTCTGTTAGGAACGTTGGGTATCCATCAACGACGACTTTGTCACGGACTGCTTTAGGTCCAATTGTCACTACTTCTGGGTGCTGAACGAAGATCAAGGTGTCTCCAATCTCGCCAGAAATCCTCTTTTTTTGCAGATCTTTCATCAAATCATACATTACTCGATAGTCTACTATTCCACACCTTAGTACGTCGATTTCACCCATTCGAACCCTCAACTGATGTGGATGGCATGGCCTAGGGTCTTGAGTACGCTCTCGTGGAATGCTTCGGACATCGTTGGATGGGCATGCACGGTCCCGGCAACGTCCTCGAGTAGGGCTCCCATCTCAAGAGCCAAAACGAATTCAGAGTGCAACTCTGCTACGTGGCTGCCCACAGCCTGGACTCCCAAGATTACGTGATCTGACTCCCTGGCAGTCACTCGGATGAAACCTCCAGTTTTCTCGGCTTCTAGACTCAAGGCCCTGCCATTTGCAGCTAGTGGGAACTTTCCAACTATGATTTCCTCGCCCCTTTCTTTTGCTTCATCGGGGGTTAGTCCGACAGAAACAATCTCCGGCTCCGTAAATACAATGGCAGGGATGGCCACTTTGTCGAATTCTCTTTTGTGGCCCGCAATGATTTCTGCGACCATCTCCCCCTCTGCACTAGCCTTGTGGGCAAGCATCGGCTCGCCCGCGACATCACCAATTGCAAATACTCCGGGGACAGATGTTCTGCATTGCCTATCGGTTCTGATGAATCGCCCAGAGCCATCCGTCCTTACGCCAGTGTTTTCCAGGCCCCAGCCTTTCGTATTTGGTTTCCTTCCGACCGTTACTAGGACCTTGTCCACCTTCGCCTTATGTTCGACTCCATCTTTCTCGAATGTCAACTCTGCCTTCCTAGATGCTCCGCTACCTTTGATTTTGACACCCCTTGCCAGGGAATCAGTATGGACTACAACTTTGTGTTTCTTCAACCATATCTCCAGCGGCCTTCTAATTTCTTTGTCCATTATTGCTAAGATGCTACTCATCCCTTCAACGACAGTAATTTCTGAACCCAGCTTTGCTAGCGCGCACCCCAATTCTAGACCAATATATCCCCCTCCGACAATTGCAACACTCTTCGGCAATGATTCCATGTCCAATGCCCCAGTTGAGGAGAGCACAAACTCCTCGTCACATGGCATGAATGGCAAATCTATGGGACTAGAGCCAGTAGCGATGATGACGTTCTCCGCCTCTATCTTCAAGCTGCCCCCGTCAGTTTCTACAGTGCAACTCTTGGGGCCATCGAAACTTGCCCATCCCTTGATCAAGTCAGCGCCAGCTGCTTTCAGCAGGCCCTCGACGCCCTTGTTCAACCTATCAACAATTGAATCCTTCCAAGACACTAGCTCTCTCATGTCAACTTCAGCTTGGCCTTTGACTGATAGGCCCATGTGACCTCCATCAGAAGAGTGCTGTCGAAGGGACTCAAACCTCTCCGCGGCGTGAATTATTGCCTTGCTGGGAATGCATCCCCTGATTAGGCACGTCCCTCCGGCTTTGTCTCCCTCGACGACTATTGTATCAAGTCCTAGCTGTGCTGCTCGAATTCCTGCAACATAACCGCCTGGCCCGGCACCAATTACCAAGACCTGGCACTTTCGTGATTCTGACATTTGAGTACCTCACATGAAAATGAGTGCCGGATTTTCCAGCATTCTCCTGAGGTGCTGAATCAGGGAGGCCCCATCTGCCCCGTCAACTACTCTGTGATCAAAGGCGCTTGAAAGGTTCATTATTCTCCTAACGACTATCTGACCTTCTCTGACTACCGGCATCTCTCTGGCTTTGTGAATGCCAAGGATGGCAACTTCTGGGTGGTTTATGATGGGGGTCGCTCCCAAACCGCCCTCTCTCCCCAGGCTTGTAATCGTGAAAGTAGAACCAGTAAGTTCGTCTAGGCTAGCGCTCCCATCCCTTGCAGATCCGGATACTCTCTGCATTTCTGATGCTGCGTTCCAAATATCCATTGCCTCGACGTGCTTAACCACGGGGACGTACAAACCTCGCTCGGTTTGAGTTGCAATCCCCAGGTTGACAGCCCCTTGCCGGTTTACTACTCCCCCTTCGTCATCGAAGTGTGCATTGCATTCAGGATGCTCAGGCATGATCTTCGCAAGTGCCAGCATGATGAATGGCAGGTACGTCAACTTAGGTTGAGTCTCATCTTTTGTCCCGTTGAGGACTTGCCTCAAAGCTTCTAGCTCAGTAATGTCTACCTCTTCGAAGTATGAGAAGTGTGGAATCCTACTCTTGGATAGGCTCATCTGCTCAGAGATCTTTCTCCTTAGTCCGACAACCTTCACGGGGGTAACTTCGGTTCTCTTTACCGAGTAGGCAAGGGGAGGGGCACCTGAAATTGCACCACCCGCGGCTATGAATGCATCCAGATCGGCATGCCTGATTCTACCAGCAGGGCCCGAGCCTCTAACGGCCGATAGATCGACGTCATTTTCTCTTGCCCGCTTTCTCACTGCAGGACTCGCCAGAACTCCACGAGTTGCGGTTTTAGATGACTCCTTCGGGGTCGGAGCTGGCGCTGGGGCCGGGGCCGGAGCTGGGGCCGGGGCAGGCGCTGGGGCCGGAGCTGGAGCCGGAGTGGGAGGGGAGGGCTCAGATTCTGACCCCACTTCGTCCAAATCCACCTCACTAGCGGAAACTCCCTCTCCAGTGCTGATCTCGAGTAGTGTTGTACCTACTGCAATCATGTCACCAACCCCTCCGCTAAGGGAATCAATCACCCCGCTTGTTGGGGATGGAATTGTCACTGTTGCCTTGTCAGTCATCACATCGACAAGAGGATCGTCCTCGGAGACCGAATCCCCTACTGAAACGTGCCATTGGACCACTTCTCCTTCAACCACTCCTTCACCGATATCGGGCAACTTGAACACGAAATTTCCCATCTCATTCCTCCTGTGTTTTCACTATCGCCGCTGCGATTCTAGATGGCCCGGGCATGTAATCCCATTCAGTAGTATGGGGGAAAGGTGTGTCCCATCCAGTCACCCTCTCGATTGGTGCTTCTAGGTGGTAGAAACACCTTTCCTGTACCGAAGCTGCCATTTCCGCCCCGAATCCACTTGTCTTAGGTGCTTCATGCACGATCACGCACCTACCTGTCTTCTCGACCGAACGCACAACTACATCCTTGTCCCAAGGCACCAGAGTCTGCAGATCGACCAGGTCGCATGATACTCCGCTATCTCTTATTGCCTGTTCACAAACATGGACCATTGCGCCCCATGTGATTACCGTGCACTCGTCTCCTTCTAGAGCCAACCTTGCTTCTCCAAGTGGGATTCTATACTGGGCCTCAGGAACTTCTGCTTCTGGGTGTTCGGCCCAAGTTGGTACGTTGTGAGGATCCCCATAGAATGGTCCTCGATAGCACCTTTTAGGCTCGAAGAAAACAACAGGATCATTGCATTCAATTGCACTAATCAGCAGTCCCTTTGCATTGTACGGGGTCGAGCAGTAAACTACCTTTAGTCCTGGAGTGTGGGTGAATTGTGATTCTGGCGACTGTGAGTGGTGGTGTCCGCCCCTTATCCCGCCTCCAGCAGGAGTCCTTAGAGTGACAGGGGACCAGAACTCCCCTCCAGACCTGTGCCTAACCTTTGCCATCTCATTCACAATCTGATCGTAAGCAGGAAAGATATAGTCAGCAAACTGAATTTCAACTACTGGCCTTAGGCCATTCAGACCCATTCCAAAAGCAGTTGCAGCAATTCCTCCCTCAGAGAGGGGCGTATCAAAAACACGATGATTTCCATGTTTCTCTTGCAACCCATCAGTTGTTCTGAAAACCCCTCCAAAGTACCCGACATCTTCTCCGAAGACGACAACATTCGGATCGCCATCAAGCATATTGTCGAGACCGCTGTTAAGTGCTTGGATCATATTCATGTTGGCCATATTACTCACCCATCATCTCGTCATGCTGCTCCCTAAGGTGCCAGGGCATCTCTTCGTACACCTCTGTGAAAATTGTATCTGCAGAGGGGTATGGCCCATTGGCCAGATCTCCGAATTTTACAGCCTCCCTGTATGCTTCAACAACCTCTGAATCAATTCTTACTTCCAACTCCTTTTGCTGATCCTCACTCCACTCTCCAATATTTATCAGATGTTCTTTCAGCCTAACAACCGGATCGCCACCTGGCCATTTGGTATGTTCTTCCTTGGGGCGGTATCTGCTGGGGTCGTCACTGCTGCTATGTGCCCCAGTCCTATATGTCAGGACCTCGATGTGAGTAGCCCCAGAACCTGCAGCAGCCCTCTCTCGTGCCCACTTGGTTACAGAATAGAGGGCCAGGAAGTCGTTCCCATCCACTCTAATGGAGGCAAGCCCAAAGGGGATGCCTCTGGATGCGAAGTCTCCCATTCCAGTAGCGAAGTTGGAATGAGTAGAAATTGCCCACTGGTTGTTTACCACGTTCAGAATCACAGGGGCTTTGAAAACACTTGCGAAGTTTAACGCGTAGTGATAGTCTCCCTCTGCGCTTGCTCCGTCACCTATCCAAGTAATTGTTACTTCGTCTAGTCCTTTGTACCTTGATGCTAGGCTGACCCCTACTGCCTGGCTGAACTGGGTACCAACGGGGCTGGACACCGAAATGAACCGCCCCTCACGATACGAATAGTGCACTGGCATTTGTCTTCCTTTGATGTTGTCTTCCACATTTCCAATGCAGTGGCAAATCATGCTAACCATATCCCTGCCCCTCACGAATTGAGCACCCGGTTGCCTATATGTGGGGAAAATCCAGTCTTGCTCTTCTAAGGCCATCGTTTGAGCTATGGCAACAGCCTCCTCTCCCAACGAACGCATGTAGAATGAAAGTAGACCAGTCCTCTGCATTTTCATCATCCTATCATCAAATATCCTCAATCTGACCATATGTTCCAAACCGGTTCTGAGTTGATTGGCAGTAAGCCCCGGATCCCACTGTCCGGAGGCATTTCCTTCGTCATCAAGTACCCTAACTAGCCCACTTGCCAACTCTACGGTATCTTGGAAATGACAATTCTCGGGATTTGGCCTAGGCAAATCGCCGGGTTTCCATGTCCAACTTTCGAAACTCGCTTCCTCACCGGGCCTGAATGGCGCATCGGGAACATCTATTCCTTCCCCGCTACCCTTGGACGCCACGATTTATCCCTCCGCATATCATGAATTATCAACCTCTGCAGTAACCAACCTCTTATTTGACAGAATGTGACTAACTGCAGAACCAGTAGAGTCTCGAGTTACCACCGGTTCCCCTCCCACGGCCTCCTCCCAAAGAAGACCAGCTCTGTAACTAGACCTAACTAGGGGCCCACTAGCCACGGCACTAAATCCGAGATCCCTGGCGAGGCTATCCCAATCTGCAAACATTTCTGGTTTGGGAAATCTGTCCACGGGCAGGTGTCTAAAGCTAGGTTGTAGGTATTGGCCAAGGGTGATCATGTCAACTCCTGCCTCACGAATCATCCCCATTGCCTCTTCTATCTCTTCATCCGTTTCACCCAGTCCGACCATCAGACTAGTCTTGGTAAGTAGATCCGGGCGAATCTCCTTTGCCCTCTTGAGTATCTCCAGTGATTGTTCGAATGAGGCCCTCCGATCCCGTACAATGGCGTCTAGACGTGGCACACACTCGACGTTGTGCGCGAATACTCTCAAAGGCAGACCGTGCAGCATTTTACCAAGAGCCTCAAGATTCCCGTCCAGGTCAGAACAAAGTAGTTCTAATCCTACTCCGGGGTTCCTCTCGGAAACCTCTACAATGCAATCCCTGTAATGCATTGCACCTCCGTCTTGAAGGTCATCTCTGTTCACAACAGTAATTACAGCATAGCTCAAACCCATCTTGAAAACTGCATCGGCCAACTCTTTGGGCTCTTTTGCATTTAGTTCCGGAGGTGTCTTCACAGTACCTACTGCGCAGAATCTACATCCCCTGGTGCAAACTTCTCCAGCCACCATGAACGTCGCAGTCCCCCGCCCCCAGCAATCGTGAACATTCGGACACCGTGCCTCCTCACAAACGGTATTCAATCCATGAGCCACCACATTTCCCTTGGTGCCGTTGTATCTGGTCTGCGCCAGACCTGTCGGAAGAGTGGTCTTGAACCATGAGGGGAGTCTCTTTCTCAGGCCTTTCCGCTTATCCAGAGGGCTAATCGAACCTGTACTGCCACAACCTCCAGACGCCTCTGTTCCGGAATCGATGATTGGCAATCGCCTCTCCATCGTTATCAGCGGATAGAAGAACGACATTAACCGTTCTCATTGTGAAGTCCCACTTTTTGTAAGCAATCGGTAAAGTGTGTGGTCCCCTGCGGAATGCATGCGCGGAACAGTATTGGTAACTGGGGGGGCCAAAAGGATAGGTCGAGAAATTTGCCTGAGGCTATCTCAAGAGGGTTTCCCAATAGCTATTCACTACAGAAACTCCGAACAGGAAGCAAACCAGCTCGTAGGAGAGATTGAGTCCAATGGTGGAAAGGCAACTTCTATACAATGCGATCTTGGTGATTCCGATTCCGTTAGAGGATTGATTCACAAGGCAAATGAATCTCTTGGAGCGGTAGTTGGGCTAGTCAATAACGCATCATTATTTTCTTTCGACAACATTGACAACCTCTCAGAAGAAATGTGGATACAACACATGAAAGTAAACGCCTTCGCCCCCCTAGTCTTAATCGGCGAACTGTCGAAGCTGGCCGAAGAGAACTCTTGGGTGGTGAATATTTTGGATTTCAAGGTCGAATCTCCAAATGCAGACTATCTTTCATACACCAGTTCAAGATTCGCAATGTACGGTCTGACTTCCGCGCTGGCAATTGATCTAGCCCCAAGACTCCGAATTAACTCCGTTGCACCTGGGCACGTACTCACTAGTGACGTTCTAGATTCGGTTTCACTCAAGGAGGTCCAATCTCAATCCCCACTTGGTTTGGGACCATCCGCAAATGACGTTTCCGAGTCAGTTTTATTCTTGGCTAACTCACCTTCAATTACGGGACAAACAATCTTCGTAGATTCAGGAGAGCGATTTAGGCAGATGGATAGGGACCCCGCATTCGACAAGGAGAGAATAGATTGACAAAAACCACCTCGTATCTTAGTTCCATTGTGGGAAATCTCGATTCTAATGGGTGGACAACATTGCGCCTTGAAGAAGTGGTCATTGATCTAGACATTGGCGCGCATGATTATGAGAAGGGCGTGAAGCAACCGATAAGATTCGATATCGAAGTCCTACTCGAAGGGGCAGAAACCCCAATAAACGACCATATTGGAGATGTGCTAGACTACGAATACCTGTACAACTCAATAGAATCCGCTACATCACAAAGGAACACCCTGATGGAGACAATCGCTTCTTCAATACTGGAAACAATTCTGGCCCCGGAGAATGTTGTAGCCGGAGTAGTATGTATGACCAAGACTTCTCCGTTGAGATTTGATGGCAAGTTTGGATGCACCATGGGGAAAATAAAACCCGGTTTTGAGAATTAATGGTGCAGGGGATGGGATTCGAACCCATGAAGCACTAAGCACCGGAGCTTAAGTCCGGCCCCTTT
>Ga0066866_10001256_pt1 | contig 10428 bp, 10 predicted proteins | sample ETN01SmetaG_3_FD_66435 | JGI IMG/M metagenome (GOLD analysis project Ga0066866, IMG submission 66435) | Marine microbial and viral communities from oxygen minimum zone, Eastern Pacific Ocean - ETNP2014F12-01SV263 | ecosystem: Environmental > Aquatic > Marine > Oceanic ...
TTCCTGTTATTTTAGGTATGCTTATTAGAAAATTTGCAACAAACTTTATAGCTTCAAAAACGAAAATGATACAAAAAATATCTGTAGCTTTATTTGTACTCGTATTTTTTTCCATTATCTATGAAGAACGGGACAGGTTCCTATCCTTTTTAGAAAAAGCGGGTGTTATTACTTTAACTTTAAATCTAGTAATGATGTTAATTAGTTTTTATATGGCCAAGCTTTTAATACGGGGAATAGCACAAAGAAAATGCATAACTTTGGAATGCGGCGTGCAAAATGGAACTTTAGCTGTGTTTGTAGCAACCCAATTAGTTGATGATATTGCATACCTTGTGCCTACAGCTGCTTATGCTGTTATAATGTATATAACATCTATAATCTTTATATTTATTGTGAGGAATATAAAATAAAATGTCAGATAACGTTACTTCATTAATAAAGAAAAAATTAAAAGATCCTAAAACAGAGCCAAAAAATTTTGGCACTGGAATGTATGGATTTTTGATGTTTATGATCGATTATTATCGAAGAGTAAGATCAGATTTAAAAATGGACTTTGACTCATTTATGATTGTTCAAATTGTAGTGAGTCATGAGGTATATATAATGCAATCCGAAACTACAAAAACATACTCTGAGATTTCTGATGAATTTGACAAAATATCCAAAGCAAAAGCTATTGATGATTCTCTTTTAATTTTTAAAGCAAAAGAACTCATGTCCAAAATTCAAAAAAACAAATTAACAGTTTCAAGTATCTGCCAAGTATCAACGCTACCCAAAGAGACCGTTAGGAGAAAAGTTAGAGCACTAGTAACAAGGAAAATTTTAACTCAGACTAAATCTGAAGGAGTTTTGGTTGGTCCGGGTTATAGAATTATTTTTGATGAAACTGTGCCAAAAACAGTCGCGTCATTTTCTAAATTGCTTAAAAAGTGGCAAGAAACTGGAATGCTTCAACAGGTATTAGACCTGTAAAGTCATGGAACATACTCATAATCTACCTGAGATTTTTCATTTTATCGAAGAACTACCATTAGCAAGAGGTTTTATCTTTGGTTTCATTCATACAATCATTCCACTGATTGGTTTTTACAGCGGATGGAGTATTAACCGTTTACTTAAAATTGTTTCAAATGGTTATATAGCAGGAATTTTTGGTGTTGTTCTTGCTCATGTAATAGCAGATTTTATAGCAGCTACTCTTGATCCAGATTTAAAATCTGCCGCAGTTGGTATTGTTATTGGAGGTTTAATACCTTTGCTTCTAGTTCCATTCCTTGAAAAATATGTTACCAAAAGCAGATATCATGTTGTTGTAGGAGATCATGAAGATCTTAAAAAAGATCTAAAGAAAAAACACAAATAGAAATTAGTTATGAAAAGATTGGATTTTTTTCAATTTACCAATGGTGACAAAGTACCATTACCTTTTAGCGACAAGGAGTATGAAAACAGATTAAAAGGATTAAGAAAAATAATAGAAGAGAATAATCTTGACGCAGTAATTTTAACATCTTTGCAAAATATAGCCTACTATTCTGGTTTTCTTTATTGTTCATTCGGAAGACAATATGCATGCGTTGTGACTCCAAAACGCAATGTAGTTATTTCAGGCCAAATTGATGCCGGGCAGCCAGCGCGCAGATGTTATGGAGAAAATCTTATTTATACGGATTGGAAAAAAGACAATTATTTTAAAGCAATCATTCACGTCTTGGGAAAAGTAAAAAAAATTGGTGTCGAAGAGGATCATTTAACGACAGAGAGATATAAAAAATTACAAGATTCCTTCGATAATTCTAAAATTATAGACATATCTCCATTAACAATGTCTCAAAGAATGATCAAGTCCGATGAGGAAATTGCTTTGATAAGGAGCGGCGCAAAGATAGCAGACATTGGAGGAGAAGCACTTAGAAAGGCAATTAAGATAGGAGCCTCTGAAATTGATGTGGCCATGGTCGGGCGAGATGCTATGGAGAAAGCTATTGCAAAATTTCATCCAAATTCAGAGCTTCGTGACACATGGGTTTGGTTTCAATCAGGAATTAATACTGACGGAGCCCACAATCCTGTAACTACAAGAAAAATTAAATTCGGTGACATTCTTTCCCTAAACACTTTTCCAATGATTTCTGGATATTACACTGCATTAGAACGTACTCTTTTTATGGGAGAAGTTGATAAAGATTCTTTAAAAGCTTGGGAGGCAAACGTTAAAGTTCATCGTAGAGGTATAGAAATTATTAAACCTGGTGTTAAGTGCTCTGAAATAGCTAATGAACTTAATGGATTATTTTCTGAACTTGGTTATTTAGATCGAAGAACGTTTGGTTACGGACATTCATTTGGGTTACTAAGCCCTTATTATGGAAGAGAAGGCAAACTTGAATTTCGAGAAGATATTGAAACAGTTTTAAAACCAAATATGGTTGTTTCTATGGAACCTATGATACTTATTCCCGAAGGAGAACCTGGAGCAGGCGGATATCGCGAACATGATATTCTTATAATAAATGAAAATGGAGCTGAAGACATAACTAAATTTCCATTTGGTCCAGAACACAATGTAATCAAATAAAGAATATGTCTATAAATTTTAAACATATTGTTCCTAAATTCAAAAAACATTTTAATCCCAAAGTTGGTTTAATTGCTTTGTCAACCGATTATACAATAGAGAGTGACTTCAACACTTTGTGTAGGGACTTACCTTTAGATATTTTTGTTAATCGTATTCATAATCAAAATCCATTAACGAAAGAAAATCTTTTAAAAATGCAAGACGAACTTGAATCGGTAGCTAAAAAAATACTGCCTGACGAAAAAATTGATACAATTGCTTATGGATGTACATCAGGAACAATTGCTATTGGAGAAGACAATGTAAAAGAAAAAGTTCTATTGGCCAAACCAGACTGTTATGTAACTACACCAGTAACTTCTGCAATCAAGGCTTTTAAGGAAATGAGCATAAAAAAAATTGCTGTATTTACCCCTTATCCAGAATCTGTAAATAAAACAATTTTTGAATATTTTACTAAGAAAAATATCGAAGTATTATCATTTACTAGTTTAAACTTAGATTTAGATTCAGATATTGCTAAAATAGATCCAAAATATTTATTAGAAACATTGATCAAATTAGACACTGCGAATGCAGATGCATTATTTATATCTTGTACTGCACTTCCAGTTTTAAAAATTCTTGATGAAGTAGAAAAAAAAATAAACAAAACTGTTTTATCTAGCAATCAAACTTTAATTTGGGACACGATAAGATCAATTGGATACAAGTCTTCAGTAAAAGGATATGGAAAACTTTTAAGAAATTAACAATGCTTTTTGAAAAACAAGAATACAAAAATCGACTATTAAAAGTTAAATCATCAATGAAGAAAAAGGGTATTGATTTATTAGTTTCTCAAGATCCAGCTAATATGAACTATCTAACAGGATATGATGCGTGGTCTTTCTATTACGCTCAATGCGTTCTAGTTCATATTAATGAGGATGAACCAATTTGTTTTTTAAGAGACCAAGATGTGGGTGGCGCGTATATAAAAACATACCTGCAAGATAAAAATATAATTAGATATGATGAAAAATATATTCATACTTGGCCACTTCATCCATATCAATATTTGGCAGAAATAATAAAAAAAAGAAAATGGGATAAATCTAATATTGGTTTAGAAATGGACAGCCACTATTTTACAGCATTTTGCTACGAAACAATAAAAGCAGGTTTGCCAAATGCAAAAATTAAAGATGCTGAACGTTTAGTAAATTGGGTGAGAGTTGTTAAATCAGATGCAGAAATTAAATTAATGAAGTCGGCTGCTCGCATAACTGAAAATGCAATGAAAACAGCTTTCAAAAGTATTAATCCCGGTGTAAGGCAATGTGATGCTGTGGCGGATATTCAAAAAGCTTTGTTTAATGGTACACCAGAATTTGGCGGTGACTATGCTGGCGTTGCAACTTTATTACCAACAGGAAAAGGAACTTCAGCATCTCATTTAACAGCAACGGAAGATGAATTTGTTTCGGGAGAAGCAACAATTATTGAAATAGCAGGTGTGTACAAAAGATATCATTGCCCTATGGCGAGAACAGTACTTTTAGGTGAAAAAAATCAAAAGAAAATTGATACGATGAAAGCTACCAACGAGGCTTTAAATGCAGGAATTTCTGTAACAAAACCTGGAAATACCGCAGATGATGTTGCACAAAAATTTTGGGGGATTTTAGATAAATACAAAATTAAAAAAGATTCCAGAACGGGTTATTCTATAGGAATCGGTTATCCGCCTGATTGGGGTGAACAAACTCTAAATATATCAAAAGGAGACAAAACGGTTTTACAACCTAACGTTACTTTTCACATGATAGCAGTTATGCAATTTGGTGATTGGGGCGTAGAAGCCAGTGAATCGGTAAGAGTTACAGAAAAAGGTTCGGAATTATTCTGTAATTTGTCTAGAGACCTGCATATAAAAGGATAAAAACCTTGATATATTTTTTTACAAATGTTTTAATAATCTATCATTATTATGTCTTCGGAAAGTTTTGTAAAATTTGAAAAAGTAGATAAAAGCTACGACGGTGAGATACTTGTAGTTAAAGATCTTAATGTAGATATTCCAAAAGGAGAATTTCTTACGATGCTTGGACCTTCTGGTTCTGGAAAAACCACAACATTAATGATGCTTGCTGGATTTGAAACACCTACTAACGGCGAAATATATTTAGATGGAGATGCGATCAGCAGCATTCCTCCTTACAAAAGAGGAATTGGTATGGTTTTTCAAAATTATGCTTTATTCCCACATATGACGGTAAACGAAAATCTTTCATTTCCTCTTGAAGTTAGAAAAATGAATAAATCTGAGATTCAAGAGAAAGTTAAAAAAGCTTTATCTATGGTTGAACTTCAAGACTTTGGTAATCGTATGCCAATGCAGTTATCAGGTGGACAACAACAACGTGTTGCTCTAGCAAGAGCACTGGTTTTTGAACCAAGACTTGTTTTAATGGATGAACCTTTAGGTGCTCTAGATAAAAAACTTCGTGAACAAATGCAATATGAAATTAAACATATCCACGAAAATATTGGAATTACAGTTGTTTATGTAACCCACGATCAAAGCGAAGCTTTAACAATGTCAAATCGTATTGCAGTTTTTAATGATGGAAAGATTCAACAAATATCGACACCAGATATTTTATACGAAAAACCCGAATGTGCATTTGTAGCACAGTTTATTGGAGAAAATAATCAACTCAAAGGAAAAGTAAAATCTATTAATGGTAACACGTGTGTAATTAAAACAGACAAAGGTGATGAGATTAAATCTCTCAAAGTAAATGTAAACACTGTAGGCGATGGATCAACAGTTTCATTACGTCCAGAACGAGTTGAAATTAATTCTTCAGATACTAATTTTGAAAATTCTTTTAACGGAACGGTAAAAGAGTTAATTTATTTAGGAGACCATATTCGCACAAGGGTTGAAGTTTGTGGAAATGACCAATTCATTGTAAAAGTTCCTAATTCGTACAAAGGAGCAAATTTAAAAGCAGGAGCTTCAGTAAAACTCTCTTGGAAAGCAAGCGATTCAAGGGCGTTAGATCTAGGTTAATTTCTTACTTTTCTAGTTTACATCACTTTCCCAATTTGTTTTAATCATCGAATTATACGTATAATTAATCAATATAAAGAGGGTAAAAAAATATGATTAAATCAATAAAGGTTGCTTTACTCGCAATTGTTGCATTAGCATTTACAGCTACGGCTTATGCTGATTTTACATTTGTTTCTTGGGGTGGAGCATACACAATGAGCCAACAAAAAGCTTACATTGATACTTGGGGACCTGTTAAAAGCGGGAAAACTAAGGTTAAAGTTGAAAACTACAACGGTGGTCTTGGGGAAGTCAAAGCTCAAGTTGAGTCAGGCAATGTTAAATGGGACGTTGTTGACGGTCTACCCGTAGACATGATCAATGGTTGCGACGAAGGTTTATTTGAAAAACTTGACATGCATACTTGGGAAGGTGGAAAGTATAATGCCAGCATAAAAGAAAACGGTGCTGGAGCGAGCGGACCACTTTCAGAATGTTCTGCACCACAAATCTTTTGGACATATGTTGTAATATTTGATCCAAAAGCTTTTCCTGGAAAAAAACCGAAAAGAATGAAAGATTTCTTTGACGTTGAAAAATTCCCAGGAAAAAGAGGTGTTCACACTTGGCCACAAGCTGTTTTAGAAATGGCACTTGTTGCTGACGGAGTTAAACCTACTAAAGTAAACTCTGTTTTACAGGGTGAAGGCGGAACAGATAGAGCATTTGCAAAACTTGAAGACCTTAAAGGACATGTTGTTCACTGGTCTGCAGGAGCTCAACCGCTAGAACTAGTATCAAGCGGTGAAGTAGTTATGTCTATCGTGTACAATGGTCGTGCAGGAGCTGCTATTCTTTCAGAAGGCGCTAGCTTCGATTACATTTGGGAAGGCCAAGTACTTGATGGAGACTGGGTAGCTATTCCTAAGGGTTCAAAAAATAAAGCAGAAGCTATTGAATTCTTAAAACACGCTACTAGTTGTGAATCTCAAGCTGAACAAGCTAAGTACATAACTTACATGCCTATGAGAGATTGTGGTACTAAGATTATTAAGGCTAACGAGCCTTGGTTCCACACTGGTGTAGACGTGCTACCACACATGCCGAATACTAAAAGAAGATTGAAAAAATCTGTATTTACGGATCCTGTATGGTGGGCTGACAACAACGCTGAACTAAAAGAACAATGGACAGCGTGGATGGCAGGTAACAAGTAATACTAAAAAAATATTAAAAGGCGGGTATTTATTATCCGCCTTTTTTTTTATTTTTTGACTACAAATGAGTGAAACAGCGAAAACTCAAATATTAACTACTGACGGGATACCTTTAAAAGTCAGTCTTAAAAAATCTGAAAGAAAAAATAAAATTCGAGCATTTGCTTTAGTTCTTCCATTATTACTGTTTCTTATTATCACTTTCATTTTTCCTATATTTAGTATGTTGGCGAGAAGTATTGATGATAAACAAATCAATACAGTGTTTCCAAAAACTTTTGAAATTTACAAAAAATGGGATCAAAGCCAACTTCCTAGCGAAGAAATGTACGCTACCTTATTCAACGAGGTTATAACCGCAGATGGACGGCAAATCGGGAAAGCTAGTACCCGTATGAATTATAGCAAGTCAGGTTGGAAGAGTTTAATCAAAAAATCAAAAAGACAATTCAAAAAAATCAAAGAAGGCCCCTACAAAGAAAAAATGATCGCAATAGATAAAAGATGGGCCAATATAGAATTTTGGAAAGCACTAGGACAAATGGTTGATCCAGTTACTATGGGATATTATTTAAATGCGGTAGATTTAACATACGATTCAAATAAAAAAATTATTCGACAGCCAGAAAAAAGAAGAGTCTACAACTCAACTTGGTGGTTGACTTTTGAGATTAGTGTACTTGTAACATTATTTTGTTTGGTTTTGGGCTATCCTATTTCTTATTTGTTAGCCACATTACCACTAAAGTTCAGTAACCTACTTATGATTTGTGTTCTATTACCTTTCTGGACTTCTTTATTAGTGAGAACAGTTTCGTGGATAATAATATTGATGCAGAAAGGAATTTTCAACAGCATTTTAGTTTGGGCAGGAATTATAGCCGATGAAAATCGTATGCAGTTAATATATAACAAAACCGGCACATTAATAGCCATGACCCAGATCTTACTGCCATTTATGGTACTTCCATTGTATAGCGTCATGAAAACAATTTCTCCAAGTTATATGCGTGCAGCTTTGAACTTAGGAGCTCAACCAATGCACGCTTTTTATAGAATTTATATGCCACAAACGATTCCTGGAATTAGTGCAGGAGGTTTGCTAGTTTTTGTTCTTGCTATTGGATACTTTATAACGCCCGAACTTGTAGGGGGGTCAGAAGGATTGTTAATTGGTCACTTTATAGCCTTTCATTTAAAATCAAGTTTAAATTGGGGACTATGTTCTGCTTTAGGAGCAATATTATTGGCGGTGATGTTGGTCTTATACTGGGTTTACAACAAAATTGTTGGAATTGAAAATATAAAATTGGGATAATCAAATGGCTCTACCAACATATACAACGACAGGACAAAGAATTGGCTATTATGGTTTTTTACTCTATTGCGGAATGGTATTCTTTTTTCTTATCGCTCCGATATTTATTATTATTCCTTTGTCTTTTAATCAATCACCTTTTTTTGGATTTACTCCAGAAATGTTGAGATTAGAACCTGAGGCGTTTTCTCTTCGATGGTATAGACAAATGTTAGGGATATGTAGAGAAGACGATATTATTACAACTGTATGTACTAACAAATGGATGTTAGGGACGGTAAATAGTTTTATTATTGGCTTGTCAGCAACTTTTTTAGCAACAACTTTAGGAACAACCGCAGCTTTGGGTTTAAGCAAACCAAACATGCCTTTTAAAGGTTTAATCATGGCAATGCTGATTTCTCCAATGATAGTTCCTCTAATTATTACTGCAGCAGGAATTTTTTTCTTTTATGCAAAATTTGGTTTAGTGGGAACTTATACAGGACTTATACTAGCTCATACAGCATTAGGAACACCATTTGTTGTTATAACCGTTACAGCAACTCTTACTGGATTTGATACCAATCTTACCCGTGCATCTGCAAGTTTAGGCGCCAATCAAATGAAAACTTTTTTTAAGGTAATAATGCCACTTATTCTTCCTGGAGTAATTTCAGGAGCCTTGTTTGCATTTATTACTTCATTTGATGAGGTGGTCGTAGTTCTTTTCTTGGGAAGTGTTGATCAGATAACTATTCCACGACAAATGTGGGCTGGTATACGACAAGAGATAAGCCCAGTCATACTTTGTATGGCAACCTGTCTTGTAGCTTTATCGATTATGTTATTAACTGCGGTGGAGTTATTAAGAAGAAGATCTGAACGACTACGTGGTATAAAATTACGTAATTAAATTATTCTATCTCTGAGACCTATAAGCATTTTTAAGCAAAGTTTTAATTGATCAAAAGCTATATATTCATCAACGGTATGTGCCTGTTCGACTGATCCTGGACCACAAACTACAGTGCTGATGCCCAGTTCTTGGAATAATCCTGCTTCTGTACCAAAAGATACTACTTCTTTTGAATTGTCACCTGTCAAATTGCAAACAAGATTAACAGCCTCTGAACCTTCCTTTTCATCAAAACCAACTACTTCTCCAATGGTTATTTTTTTAATATTTGCTTTTGGGTAAATTTTTTTCATTTCAGGTAACAAAGTTTTTTCAGCATAAGAATCAATATTCTTATTAACAAACTCTCCATCCTCTTTAGTAATTGGTCTAGACTCCCAATCAAGCGTACATTTATCAGCTATAACATTAGTACCTATTCCTCCATTAATTTTTCCTATTTGTAACGTTGAATAAGGAGGAGAAAAAATATTTTTTTTGTGTTTTTTTCTTTTTAGCTCGTCTCTTAATTCCATAAGTTTATTACTGTATCGAATTGCATATTCGACAGCGCTTACTCCATGCTCAGGATCCGAAGCATGTCCTGATAAGCCAGTAAATTCTGTTATATATTCATTATAACCCTTGTGTGCTGTAATAGCTTTCATACTGGTAGGTTCACCAATTATACAAGCTGAGAAATTAATTTTTCTTTTTTTTAAATCATCTAACATTACAGGAGCCCCTAAGCATGCAGTTTCTTCATCGTAAGTATATGATAAATGAATTGGCTTTTTTAAATTTTTAGAAGCAAACAATGGTGCCGTTGCCAAAGTACAAGCAATAAATCCTTTCATGTCACAGGATCCGCGTCCATAAATCTTGTTATTTTTTTCTACGGCGACATAAGGATCTGAAGACCATTCTTTTGTTGAAGCTGGAACTACATCAGTATGACCAGACAATATTATACCTCCGCCATTTAATTTTTTTCCCCCACTTATAGTTGAAAATAAATTAGCTTGTTGTGTAGATTTATTAATAGTTTTGAATGAAGTGACCCCAAGCTTGCTTAATCTTTTTTCACAATATTCAATTAATTTAAGATTTGGAGCACCCGAAATAGTAGGAAATTGTATTAGATCCGATAAAATTTTTAAAGTTTCAGGAAATATTTGATCAATTATATTCTTTTCCATGGTCATTTAAATGAAATAACAACATATATCATTGCATCGAGAAAAACTAGATGGTCATGTACATACACAACTAGTTACACAGTTTTTTCTGTTATTATTTTTTTAACATTACATTATTTGGATCGTGAAGAGCTTTTGTTTGTAAATTTGCTTTATAAAGTTTTTGTTCAATTTCAATTGAAAA
>Ga0066866_10001260_pt1 | contig 10417 bp, 8 predicted proteins | sample ETN01SmetaG_3_FD_66435 | JGI IMG/M metagenome (GOLD analysis project Ga0066866, IMG submission 66435) | Marine microbial and viral communities from oxygen minimum zone, Eastern Pacific Ocean - ETNP2014F12-01SV263 | ecosystem: Environmental > Aquatic > Marine > Oceanic ...
CGCGTCAATGCTCAAATGACTGCTATGGTTGCTGCATTAAGTCAACAAGATATGGAAGATTTAGGCGCTTACTTCGAAGCGCAAAAAAATAATCTTGGTTATGCAAAACCAGAGTCAATTGATTTAGGACAAAAAATTTATCGGGCGGGTGACAATAAAACTGGACTTCCTGCCTGTATGGCATGCCATGGCCCTACTGGCTCTGGAAACCCAGGAGCACTTTATCCTGCTATTCGCGGGCAGCATTCCGAATACACAGTAACTCAATTGAAGATGTTCAAATCCGGAGAGCGCAATAATGATGTAAATAGCGTTATGCGTTCAATTGCTATTCTTATGACCGAGGCTCAAATCAGTGCTGTCTCAGAATACATTCAGGGACTTCGTTAAAAAAATTAATTTTACGGCACGAAATCTGAGTTCGTTGGTCTAACTAGATATAAATCTTCATAATTTTTTCTTTCACGAATGAGGCAAATAAAAAAACATGAAAACAGCAATTAATTATTTAATCTTAGCGCTGCTGTTGGCTTTGTGTAATCAGGCCATTGCGTTTGATGGTTATATTGAAATTACGCCCTCACAACCAACACAAACAGGGGATAATATTGAAGTACTAGAAGTATTCTGGTACGGGTGTTCACACTGTTATGATTTTGAGCCTTTTATAAATAAGTGGCTTGAAAAAAAACCTGATGATGTTGTATTCAGACGAATGCCGGGTATTTTTCGAAAAGATTGGATTCCCCACGCAAAAGCATATTTCACAGCAGAAAAATTAGACGTACTAAAGAAAATACATAGTTCATTATTCACTGCCATTCATAAGAAAAAGAAGCCCATCTATGATGATAGATCAATTAAAAAATTCTTTTTAGAACATGATGTTGATAAACAAGAATTCAAAAAAATATATACATCAGATGAAACCGATACTAAAGTAAAACAGGCCTATGTAATGGGCAAACGCTATAAAATAACGGGTGTACCAGCAATTATTGTAAATGGGAAATATTTGGTAAGCGGCTCTACTGCAGGTAGTTTTGAAAATGTTACAAAAGTTATTGACCTGCTTATTGAAAAAGAAAGAGAGAGTATAAAAATAGAATAGGTTAAAAATTCATTCGAAAAAATCTTTAGATACAAAAAAAAAGGGCCTAAACGGTCCTTTTTTTTCTTCATCGAGAAGGAAGTCTTACTTATTGTTGATATACATGGTGACTTCAAAACCAAAACGAATATCACTGTATTCAGGTGTTTCCCATTTCATAGTCTTATCCTCTTCTTTAACGTTAAAATAGATACTGTTGTTATAAATCTACCTAATATGATGCAGTTAGTGTGCCATATTGTTAAAAATATATTTATTTACATAAAAAACAATTAGTTACATAATTTCTAGATAATCGATAAAAAATATTTGGTACCTGTTTTGGTTATAATTAACCAATTTATTGGTCATAATTAACCGATTTTATCAATAAAGAAGGCTATAAATTGCAGATTTACCTTGTGGTTTATGCTAAATTCGCCGCCTTTTTTTACAAGTATTTTTATTAACGCATAGCAATCGAGTATTTTTATCAATGCATAGCAATAAGGTGAAAGACTGTGAAGTATAAATTTGCGCATTTCCCTCGTATTGGAATTATTGGAGGTGGTCAATTAGCAAAAATGACTGCTCTTGCTGCTATGAAATATGGTTGCAGTGTTGTGATTTTAGAAAAATTAAAAAAGAGTCCTTCTGAAAATTTAGCTATTGAAACAATATATGGTGATTGGGATGATCCAAAAAACCTACTGGAACTTGCCAAAAAAGTTGATGTCGTTACATTAGAAAATGAATTTGTTGACGCAAAAAGCCTTAGAGTTGTTGAAGAAAATGGGCATATTTTATACCCGGGCTCTACAACAATTGAGTTAGTTCAAGATAAATTAACACAAAAGAAAGTTCTTGGTGAGGCTGGGATATCAGTAATCCCTTTTGTTGAAATTGAATCTCGTGATGATATCGGCCTCCACGCAGAAAAATTTGGCTGGCCAATTATTTTAAAAGCAAGGCGTAATGCATATGACGGCAAAGGGAATGTAACGCTTCATAGTAAAAACGATATTGATTCGGCGTGGACTAAATTAAATGGTGATAAACAAAAATTATACGTTGAAAGCTTTTGTCATTTTAAATCTGAGCTGGCTACGATAGTGACAAGAGATATCAATGGTAAAGTGGCTGCCTATCCCATTGTTGAATCAGTACAAGAGAATCATATTTGCCATATTGTACGAGCGCCCGCAAATATTAATAATGAACTTGCCACTAAAGCGCTTAAGTTGGCAGCTAAAGCTGTAGAAACAATTAATGGAATTGGGGCGATAGGTGTAGAAATGTTCCGCACAAAGGATGATGAAATTATACTTAATGAAATGGCGCCGAGAGTACACAATTCGGGACATTACACCATAGAAGCCTGTGAATGCTCGCAATTTGAAAATCATGTAAGAGCAATTCTTGGTTTACCGCTAGGTTCGACTAGAATGATTACCCCTGCAGCGGTTATGATTAATATACTTGGAGAAAAAGAAGGAAGTGGTTACCCGGCAGGTATTGAAAAAGCATTAAAAATAAACGGAGCTCACATACATATCTATGGAAAAGCAACTACTAATATGAGTCGAAAAATGGGGCATGTAACAGCATTAGGTTCTAGTATTGATGAAGCAGAAAGCTTGGCAAATGCGGCTGCTTCTTTGGTGCATTTTGGAGAACAAAAATGACGCAAGATGATAAAGCATTAATTGGTATTATTATGGGTAGTGATTCCGATTGGAAAACATTGGAAGCAACGACAAAAATTTGTGATGATTTTTCAGTTCCATATGAAGCGCATGTCGTGTCTGCGCATCGTACCCCTGATGATATGTTTGAATATGCAAAAAAAGCACACAAAAAAGGATTAAAAGTAATTGTTGCAGGGGCGGGTGGAGCTGCCCACTTACCTGGAATGGTTGCAAGCAATACGCCGCTCCCAGTTATTGGTGTTCCTATTAAAACAGATTCCTTAAATGGCATGGACTCATTATTATCCATTGTGCAAATGCCTAACGGCGTACCAGTTGCAACGGTGGCAATTGGTGCCGCTAAAAACGCTGGAATACTTGCAATCGAAATCTTAGCTACTAATGATCAAAAATTAATGGACAAACTTATTTCTTATAAAAATGAAATTGCAAATGAATCAAGAAAGAAAGATAAATTAATAAATAATAAAAGTTAATCATTAAGGACTGTTGATTTCCAATTTCTATACAATAGCTTCGCGGCAATATTAAACCCATTAATATGTTCCAACACATCCTTTTCTAGCTTATCTACCGCATTTTTGCCTAGACTTTTCTCCAGTGATGCGCTGTATTCAGGAATTTTATTCCATTCTTCAACTGTGGTTTTTGTAATTTCTTGATGATATTGAGCGCTAAAAACTTTATTGCCATAACTAAGTGACTGAATGGCGCATTGATCGGACTCTGCCAAAACCTGAAAACCTTTAGGGATAGTTTTGACTTCTGCGCTATGCCATTGCAATGTATCCATCGTATCCGGTAAATCACAAAAGAATGGTGACTTTTTCCCCGTTGCAGTTTTTCTAACCGGCAAAACGCCGACCTCGGATTTTTTGCCTGGGCCAACCTCCGCACCAAAAGCATGTGCCAGTAGTTGATGGCCAAGACAAATCCCCATGAAAGGCATGTTTAACTCATCAATTGCTGTTCTTATTAGGGCTATCTCTTTGACCAACCAAGGATATTTATCTTCTTCCCACACATCCATTGGACCACCCATTACCCAGAGAGCGTCAAACTCTTTTAATTCCGGAATTTTTTCACCCTTATCAAGCTCAACTGTATGTAATTGAATACCATCATCATCAAAAAAATTTCTAAAAATACCAGGGTGTTCAACACTAACATGTTGAAAGACAATAATAGATTCAAGCGTCATATATATTTGATATGTGTAAGAATTTAATTTCGTTTAAAAAAAATATACTTATTGGCGCGCCCGAGAGGATTCGAACCCCTGACCTCGGCCTCCGGAGGGCCGCGCTCTATCCAGCTGAGCTACGGGCGCATCGTTATATGAACCTAAACATTTATCAACAATTTGATCTAAATCAAACAAATATCTGTAGCCTGCTATTAATTAAGATCCAGTATAGATTGGCTTACTTATTTTGCAATAACCACAGTTCCCTTGGATAAATACAATGGGTATACTTCGTATCTATAATAACTAGATATGTTGGAACCTTACCCGTAATTACTGCAGAGGATACATTGATGAGTCAAGAACAAGACAAAATATTTTTTAGGAACTTTACGCTCACGCTCGCATTTATTGCGGCGATGATGATAACTTTTTATGTCATAGCAGATATGGTAACGGACGAAGGGGAAAATGCTAAAAAAAATGTGAACACTATAAGTGTAGCAGAATTAACAAAACCTGTTGGGCAAGTAGCAGTAGCTGGTGAAGAACCGGAAGATGCAGTTGTGCAAAATGAAATAATGGCTGATGCATCTGCGGCAGGTAAAAGTATTAATGGTGAATCTGTCTATAACGGTCTTTGTGTAAATTGCCATGGAATTGCAGCGCTAGCAGCAATGATTCCACAAACTGGTGATGCTGCTGCTTGGGAGGCACGTATCAAAAAAGGCATTGATGTTTTATATGCAAATGCACTTAATGGTTATACTGGTGAACTTGGTATGATGCCAGCCAAAGGCGGTAATCCAGCTCTTAGTGATGAAGAGGTAAAAGCAGCAGTTGATTATATAATCAAGCAAGTACAGTAGAATCAATCTATAAAAATTTACTTAAGAAAAACTTAATTTTTTATTCTAGCTTTAAACTGTCCTGATAGGCCTCATCGGAAAGTTTATCCCAAAGCTGATAGCTAGCTCTAAAACTTTCATAAGCATCATAAACCTGCTTGAATCGTGGATTATTTTTCTCGTTTGATAACTTCGTTGCTTCTTCATCAAGCGTCTTTTTTGTTAAATTTTTTAGTTTTGTAAGTACATCATTTGGAAATTTAAGTATTTCTACATTTTTCTTTTTTCTTAGATCAGCTAATGCTTGCTGATTATGGAATTCCATCTGCGCATAAATCCATTCGCTAATTGCCCCTGCTGTGACTTCAACAATCTTTTGTAAATCTTCTGGTAATAAAGACCACTTTGAATCATTGATCATTAATTCAAAAACCGTACCTGGCTCATGCCAGCCTGGATAATAATAGTACCGAGCCGTGCGATCCAACCCTAACCTCATATCATGAAAGGGTGCCACCCATTCAGTGGCATCAATCGCTCCACGCTCCAAAGCAGTGTATATTTCACTGCCCGCCATTAGTACAGGGTTGCCGCCTGCTTTTTTAAAAACTTTTCCGCCCAAACCAGGAATTCGCATTCGAAGTCCTTTGATATCCTCAATCGAATTTATCTTCTTTCTAAACCAACCTCCCATTTGCACGCCCGTATTACCCATTGGGAAAACCATTAAATTGAATGGTTTATATATTTCCTGCCACAGTAAAAGTCCGCCACCATTATATAACCAAGCATTCATTCCTTTTGATGTCATCCCAAATGGAACCGAAGAAAAAAATTGGGCTTCTGGTACGGTTCCTGCCCAATAGTAAGGTGAGCCATGTCCCATTTCGACTGTGCCTTGTGAAACTGCATCAAAAACTTGCAGAGCGGGAACAAGCTCTCCTCCTGCATAGACATCAATATCTAACCGACCATTGCTCATTTTACTAACTTCATTAGCAAACCTTTCAGCGCCTTCCTGAAAAATTGGGAAATTGGCTGGCCAAGTTGTAACCATTTTCCATTTAAAAAAAATTTCAGAATGATCGGTTGTCTTCGTTTGATTCTTTTCTGTTTTATCGCTGCATGCTGAACTAAATACAATAAGTAATAGATATAAAAAAATTGAGTACTTCTTCATTTTGTTTCCTTATTATAAATCTACTAATTAGACTGGCTGAAGATTGGCATATGATGCGACCAACCATTTGCTTCCTGCTTTTTCAAAATTAACCTGTATACGCATATGGCTTCCGTTCCCCTCAAGATTAAGAATAACACCTTCCCCAAACTTTGCATGTGATACGCGTTGGCCAAGCGTTAATTGGCCATCTTTACCGCTTGGTTTAGTTCCTTCATTTCTAAACAGTGATTCTGTAACGCTTCCGCCTAATCTAATCTCAGATAATAATTCAGCTGGAATTTCATTGATAAACCGTGAAGGCTGAGGATAATAATCTGAGCCATGTAAACGTCGAAACTGTGTGTATGTTAGTGTTAGTGTTTTTTTTGCTCGGGTAATACCCACATAACAAAGTCTGCGTTCTTCTTCTAACTGTTTCAAATCGTTACTGCTACGTTGGTGCGGAAATAATCCTTCTTCCATTCCGACAAGATAAATTGATGGAAATTCGAGGCCTTTAGCAGAATGTAATGTCATTAGGTGAACACAGTTTGATTTATCGCCAGCTTGTGTCTCTCCTGATTCAAGTGCAGCATGCGCAAGAAATGCTTGCATGGCATTCATTTCTTCTGACTCTTCATCATCACCAACCTCAAACTCACTTGCGGCTTTGACAAGTTCTTCAAGATTCTCAATTCTTGCCAAACCTTTCTCGCCTTTTTCCTTTTTAAAATGATTAATTAACCCGCTTAATTTAATGATCCCATCTACTTGTTTATCTAACGTTAGCTCTGATGTTGTCAAAGACATCTTTTTAATCAATCTTATGAATTCCTCAAGAGAATTTATTGCTCTCGCGCTCAAGAGTTTATGCTCAATAATATAAAATGCTGCTTTCCACAATGAACAATTATCATTTTTAGCAATGGCGCGTAATTCTTCAACAGTTTTGTTGCCGATACCACGTGTTGGGGTATTAATAATACGCTCAAATGAAATATCATCATCTTGAAATGTAGCGATACGAACATAAGCAAGTGCGTCTTTAATTTCCATGCGTTCATAAAATCGAACACCTCCATATACTCGATATGGAATCTTTGATCTGAGTAACGCTTCTTCTAAAACTCGTGACTGCGCACTAACACGATATAAAATAGCATGATCACTAAAAACAATACCTTGTTCTGGCGCTTTTTTTATTTGATCGACAACATAACGCGCTTCGTCAGTTTCGTTATAAGCCATATAAATACCAATAGGCTCACCTTCTTCGCCGTCTGTCCAAAGATTTTTCCCTAAACGTGCGCTATTATTCCCGATAAGTTTATTAGCAGCATTTAGAATTGTTGTGGTTGATCGATAATTTTGTTCCAATTTTAATAATTTTGTATTTTTAAAATCTCGTTCAAATGCCTGCATGTTTTCAACGCGTGCGCCGCGCCAGCTATAAATAGATTGATCATCATCGCCAACAGCGAACAAGGTATTATCATTGCCTACAAGTAATCTAAGCCATTTGTATTGCAATTCATTCGTATCCTGAAATTCATCAACCAAGATATGATTAAATCTCTGTTGATAGTATGCGCGGATTGATCCTTTCTCATTAAATAACTCATAAGTTCGTAGTAGAAGTTCTGCGAAATCAACCGCGCCTGAACGTTCACAAGTTTGTTGATAGATTTTATATATTTGTACCATTTGTGCTGTTGTAACATCGCCTTCATCATTAATATTTTCAGGCCTCAATCCTTTGTCTTTCTGTGCATTGATATACCATTGCGCTTCTTTTGGTGGGTATTGTGATTCGTCTAGCATCATTGCGCGGATAGTCCGGCGTATTGTTCTATATTGATCTTCGCTATCTAATATTTGGAAATTTTCCGGTAAATTGGCATCTTGCCAATGGGCGCGCAGTAATCGATGACAAAGTCCATGAAATGTGCCAACCCACATACCGCGTATCGATTGTCCCAGAAGGCTTTCAATTCGAGAGCGCATCTCAGCTGCTGCTTTATTCGTAAAGGTAACGGCTAAAATACTTTGAGGACTTGCCTCGCCTGTTGCAATATACCAAGCGATTCGATGCACTAATACGCGTGTCTTACCGCTACCCGCGCCTGCTAAAATCAGTAAATTGCCAGAAGATGCGCCAACTGCATCGCGTTGGCTTGCATTTAGTGAATCGAGTACGTGGGATACATCCATAGGTTTAATTCTACTTTAATGTATCACACTATTAAATTAATGCTGTCACAATTAATCTGGATGCTAGAATATGTCGTTTTTTTACTAGAAAAATATAATTTGTTATGACAACTAACGATTCAACATTATTAGAAGATCAAGACCGCCTCGTAAATATAATAGATTCCGTCTTATCTCGATCAAAAAAAATGGGGGCAACAGATGCTGAAGCCGATATTGGCGCCGGTATCGGACTGTCTGCCAACGTTCGTAAAGGCGTGATCGACAAACTCGAATATGAACGTGAAAAAGGATTAAGTATCACGCTTTATATAGATGGTAAAAAAGGTAATGCGAGCAGTTCTGATTTTAGTGATAGTGCATTAAATAATGCTGTAGAAGCTGCTTTTAGTATTGCAAAACATGCAAGTCATGATAAACATGCTGGCTTAGTTGAAAAAAAACTGATGGCAAAAAATATTGCTGATTTAGATTTATATCATCCATGCTCCATATCACCTGAAGCTGCGATTGAACTTGCAATTGAATGTGAACAATCTGCGTTTGATTGCGATAAACGTATTTCAAATTCCGATGGTTCTGTAGTAAGTACTTATTCGGGAATAAATCTTTACGGGAATACTAATGACTTTGTTAATGGTTGGCATTGGTCAAGCCATACAATTGATTGTACAGTAATCGCAGAAGACAGTAACGGTATGCAGCGGGATGGTTGGTATAGTAAAGCCTGTGACTTTAATGACTTACAATCAATAAAAGACATTAGTAAAGAAGCGGCAAGAAGGGCAACAACCCGGTTAGGAGCGCGTAAACTTTCTACCCGTGAAGTACCTGTTATTTTTGAGGCCCCCGTTGCCTCTGGTCTTTTCTCTGCATTCATTACGGCAATCTCAGGGGCGAGTTTATATCGTCGTGCCAGTTTTTTACTTGATAAAAAAGATAAACAAGTTTTTGCAAATCACATCAATATAACTGAAAACCCACATATGAAAAAAGCACTTGGTAGTGCGCCTTTTGATAATGATGGTGTAGCGACAAAAAAACGTACGCTCATTAATCAAGGTGTGCTTAAAGATTATGTTCTGAGTGGTTACTCGGCACGAAAACTTGGCTTAGAAACAACGGGCAATGCCGGTGGGGTACATAATCTTGTTGTCGAACCCGGGAGAAAAAATCTTAACGACATGATTGTGGAGATGAACAAGGGATTATTAATTACAGACATGATTGGTTTTGGCGTCAATCAAATTACTGGAGATTACTCTAGAGGTGCTTCCGGTTTTTGGATTGAAAATGGTGAAATTGCATATCCAGTTGAGGAAATAACAATCGCAGGTAATTTAGTTGAAATGTACAAAAATATTATATGCATCAGCAATGACCTAGACCTAAGAGGCAATATACTAACGGGTTCTGTGATGATTGATAAAATGATCGTTGCAGGAAAATGATCGATTATAATTAATGTTATTCCCTAAAAAAATAAGATTAATACTATATTATAAGATATTGAATATATTGGAAAAGATAAATTTTAGACGATTTTATTGCTCATAAAAAAGAGATGAAGTCACATTTAAATATTTAGGTATGGTCTTCCTGACTACGAAACTGTGATTGATATAATTTAGAATAATAATTATTTAGTGCTAATAAATCCTCGTGTTTACCTTGCTCGACAATACGGCCCTTATCCAGCACAACAATACGATCAGCATTTTCTATTGTTGATAATCGATGTGCGATTATCAAACAGGTACGGCCCTTTCTAACATTTTCTAAAGCCAACTGAATGTGACGTTCCGAGTGTGAATCTAATGAAGAAGTTGCTTCATCAAGAATAAGTAAACGCGCATCCTTAAGTAATGCACGTGCAATCGCTAAACGTTGCCGTTGACCGCCTGAAAGACGTGCGCCATCTTCACCAATAAGAGTTGCCATACCTTTGGGCATTTTATTAATAAACTCTGTGGCACACGCTGCTTCTGCAGCAGCACTCACAATATCATCTGAAGTGTCCTTTAATTCACCATAAGCAATATTGTTTCTAACGGTATCATTAAATAAAACAACATCCTGACTTACATAGGCAATATTTTTTCTCAATGATTCTAACTTTAGTTCGCATATATCAATGTCATCGTAATAGATTGTCCCAATACTTGGCAGATAAAACTGCGGCAATAAATTTGCTAATGTTGTTTTCCCGCT
>Ga0066866_10001261_pt1 | contig 10412 bp, 8 predicted proteins | sample ETN01SmetaG_3_FD_66435 | JGI IMG/M metagenome (GOLD analysis project Ga0066866, IMG submission 66435) | Marine microbial and viral communities from oxygen minimum zone, Eastern Pacific Ocean - ETNP2014F12-01SV263 | ecosystem: Environmental > Aquatic > Marine > Oceanic ...
TAGTAACTTCGTTAGAAAGTTTAGAAAACAATATCCTAATGTAGTAATCATTGCAGGCAATGTAGTCACTGGTGAAATGACAGAAGAATTAATTCTAAATGGTGCAGATATCGTTAAAGTTGGTATCGGACCAGGTAGTGTTTGCACAACTCGTATTCAAACTGGTGTTGGATATCCACAATTATCAGCAGTCATTGAATGTGCCGATGCGGCTCACGGGCTAGGTGGACATATTATTGCTGACGGTGGTTGTGCCTCACCAGGTGATGTCGTTAAAGCATTTGCTGGAGGAGCCGATTTTGTTATGCTAGGTGGAATGTTAGCAGGACATGACGAAGGTGGTGGCAAGATTATTACTAAAGAATATATTACAAAAGAAGTTGGTGTAACCGAAGAAAAATCATTTATACAGTTTTATGGTATGAGTTCAGATGCGGCAAATGTAAAACACTTTGGTGGACTTAAAGATTATCGAAGTTCAGAAGGTCGTGAAGTATTAATTCCATATCGTGGTGAAGTATCAAATACAATTCAAGACATATTAGGCGGTATTAGAAGTTCATGTACCTACGCAGGTGCCCAACGACTTAAACACTTAATGAGATGTGCAACATTCATTCGTTGCTATGACACACATAACAGAGTATATGAGAATAATTAATGAATAAAGATATCTCCAGATGTCTTTTTTTATGCCTGTAATAGCCTGCTATAAAGGGATTTTACAAAATACTCTTCTTATGACGTATCAAGAAGTATCATAAACTCTTAACAAATTGTGAGTATAAATATGAGTACAAAACACTCTCACTCACACATCAAACGAAATATCATCAATGGCGTTAAAATTGATTGGTGATTGGCCGATCTAATTTTTATTTAAGAAAATCTCCCTAATAATACTTCATTTCCAGGGTTTGGCTTTGAAGGCATATTTAATGCCAGAATAAGAGATACGAGTGCCATTATGGCTCCAGCATAAAAAACCATGGCAGAAGAGTACAACCAGATAAAACCAAATATCGCAGGAATAAATACTGCGGCAATGTGATTGATTGTGAATGACACTCCAGCACTTGAAGCTATATCTGCAGAGTCAGCAATTTTTTGAAAATATGTTTTTAGTGCAATCGCCAAAGAAAAGAATATATGGTCAAGAAGATAAAGTATTACGGCAAAGAGAGCGCTTTGAGTCAAAGCGTAACCAACAAATATAGCAGCAAGACCTATATATTCAATGATTAAAGCTTTACGCTCACCAATTTTAGCAATCAGTTTTCCTATTCTTGGCGCCAAAGGAATAGTAATTACAGAATTAACGATAAAGAGTAGTGAAATTTCAGCAACACTGAAATTGAACTTCTCGACCATCAAAAAGCCTGCAAAAACCATAAAAATTTGCCTTCTAGCGCCACTCATAAATTGCAATGCATAGTACAACCAGTAGCGTTTTCTTAGAACAATTTTTTTTGTTTGGTAGACCTTGTCAGGAAAGATTATGAAATATCTCCAGCAAAATAATACGATTACTACTGTAACTCCGCCACCAACCATATAGATCCAAATATAATCTAAATGCAATTGTGTAAAAAGCAACCATATCAATGCAAAAGTTGCTATTGATGCAGCAGAACGTACTGCGATAACTTTTCCTAAAAACTCAGCTGTTTTATCTTTGTCGACCCACTGCAATGACAGGGAAATTGAAATAGTCTCATAATAATGAAAACCAATAGACATGATTAGCGTTGTAATGATAAAAGCCATATTTGTCGGAAAAAGTCCAGTAAACATTGTTCCTAGACCAAGAAGCAATAAAGCAATATAAGCTGTTTTTTGCTCTCTAATAAAGGCCAAGACAAATATGACAGTGAAAGCTAAAAATCCTGGTATTTCTCTAATACTTTGCAGAATTCCTATTTCTGCGCCGGTAAAGTTAACCCTTTCTATCGCAAAGTTATTAACTAAGTTCATCCATACTGCAAACCCTATTGCAGAAGCAACTGTCATAAAAAATATTAGCATTTCAGGGGATTTTCGAGCTATTTTCATAAACTGTTAATATGCCTTAGAAATAAGCTTTTTATTTAATTATTAGCCACCAAGAAACAGCTTGCCTACTTCTGCATTTTCTAATAAATTATTACCATAGTCTGCTAACACCAGCTCACCAGACACAATAACATAACCAATATCGCAAAACTCTAGACCTTTTTTGGCATTTTGCTCGACCATAATAATAGTTTTTCCTTGATTTCTTTGCAAATCTTGCAGTATTTCGAAGACCATGTTAATAAACCTAGGCTCCAGTCCAATTGAAGGTTCATCAACCAAAAGCACTTTCGGATTCATTATTAAAGCTCTGGCTATTTCTAGTAGCCTTCTTTCACCTCCAGAAAGAGAGCTTGCCTTGTTGTTTCTGCGCTTGTTAAGGCGTTCGTACTCTGAAAATACTTCATCAACAGCCTTTTTAGCATCGGCTGTTTTATCCAACAGGAATCCGCCCATCAATAAGTTTTCCTCAACCGTCATACTTGGAAAAACAGAGTTGTCCTGCAATATATAGGCGATGCCAGAGTCCTTTAATTTTTCATTTGGAGTGAGGCTTGTTATCTGTTTGCCGTCGATATTAATGTCGCCACTAAAAATTCTAGTAAAGCCAAAAATACTGTGTAGAATTGTTGATTTTCCAGCACCATTTGGGCCTATTAAGCACAGTGACTGCCCTTCGCCTATACGCAAATCAATATCATGGAGGATTTCCATTTCTCCATAACCAGCCTTCAGTTTATTTATCGATAGGTGTGGTTTATTGTTTGTTAATGCGTCCAGTTCATCTGTAGTGAGATTACCTTTCTTTAAAGAACTTGCTTGCTTATCTACATCTTCAACTGAAATTACAGTTTCTACGTCACCTTGTCCGTAACCGTGTATTTTTTTTGGCATCTTTAATTTCCTAAATACGCGTCAATTACGCGCTTATCATTTTGTATTTCATCTGGCTTGCCGTCTGCAAGCATTGTTCCATTCGCCAAACAGTATATGTGTTCGGCAAGATTCATAACCACTCGCATATTGTGCTCTATGACCAGTAGCGTTATCCCTTTCTCTTCATTGACTTGTCGAAGACGATCAATGAGTCCATTAATCAAGGTTGGGTTGACACCGGCAGTCGGCTCATCAAGCAATAACATTTTTGGTTTTTTCATTAATGACATTGCAAACTCTAATAGTTTCTGTTGTCCAAATGACAAATCTCCAGCTAACAAAAAGCGCTTCTTGTACAAACCAACAAATGCCAATAATTCATCTACCATTTCATCAACTTCCTTTGAAAATGGATTAAAAATTCTTTTCCAGTTTGCGTCAATATCTGAACTGATCTGCATATTCTGTACGCAAGTCATTTTGCCGTAGATATGTGTCTGTTGAAAAGTTCTAAGCATTCCCAGTCTTGCTATTTTTGGGATGGTTAGTGACGAAATTTCTTTGCCGTCAAAATTAATTTCACCAGAGTCTATCGGATGATGCCCCACAATTGAATTAAATAATGTCGTTTTTCCAGAACCATTGGGTCCTATAATTCCGACTATTTTTCCTTCTGGAACATTGAGAGAAACATCATGATTAGCAATGACACCACCATAAGACTTATCGACAGATTTAACATTTAAAAGATTCATTAACCTTCTCCTTTTGGAGACAAGACACTATCGCTTAACTGTTTTTTATCTTTAAAGTAACCCAATATCCCTTTTGGAAAATAAACAACTACAATTAAAATAAGAAGACCAAGTGCGACCTTATCCCAACCTAATAAATAAGTCCAGAAGGTTTCTTTTGCTGAATACAATATGATTGCACCAAGCACAGGACCCCATATAGTTCCTTTACCACCCAGTATTGCCATAACAATCATCCAAACACCGAACGTTGGACCTGAAAAAGCGATTTCAACTGGATCAATAAAACCGATTACATTGCCAACACCTGCACCAGCAATGGCCAAAAAGAAAGCTGAAATAGACCAGCCAGCAATTTTATATTGAGTAGTATGTATGCCCATTGATTCTGCTTTATTTTCATTGTCTCTAATAGCGTTAAGTGCTAATCCGAACTGACTTTTATAGATCTTTTTAAAGAGAAAGAATGTAGCAACAGCAACCAATAAAAATGAGTAGTAATAAAATACCTCTTTACCCATTAAGAATTCACTTGGATATAGTGGAGCCACCATTCCTGAGCCTGCACCAAGGTATTCGATTCCGCTCGTTATTTCTGCAGCGGCGTGACCTAACCCAAGGGTGCATATTGCGAAATAGTGTCCACGCATACCCAAGATTCCTGAGCCAAGAATTATGGCAAGAATTACAGCTACAATAGCACCAGAAATAGTGCCAATAGCAAGACTGATAAAGTACTCACTTACGCTCAAGTTTACTACAATTTCAGAAACTCGTTCAAACCGCTCCAAGCCGCTTGAAAACATATCTCTTTGGACAACCGCACAGACATACATCCCAACCCCAAAAAATAAAATGTTTCCGAAAGAGGTATAGCCGGTTTGCCCACCGAGCATATCCCAAGTTAGTGCTAGAATAATCATTACCCAAATATAGGTAAGCACTGTTATATGATTTGGCAGAAGTAGCGGCACAATAGCAGAGATCGCAAGGCCTAACCAAATCAAAGTATTTTGTTTGTTTTCTTTAATCATTACTTACCTCAATTATTGAATGTATTCGCGTCTTTTTCTTGCCCTGATACTCCGAGTAACAAGAATGATCACTAACAGACAAAAGATAACCGCAGCTTGGAACTCTGCTCCGATAATAAAGCCAGTGACATTTTCAAGTGAGCTGATTCCCATACCCGCAAAAATGATCCCTAAAAAATTACCCAATCCAGCCAGAATAACAATCATGAATGAACGAAATGTATAGACCAGACCAATAAACGGATGTATTGTCCAAACCATCACTACTAAAGACCCTCCAATACCACACAGAGCAGCATTAATAGCAAATGTATTGGCATAAACTTTTTCAATATTAATTCCTAAAATTCTAGATGCACGGGGATTTTGGGCGGTTGCTCGGATGGCTTGCCCCATACGAGAATATTTCATTAAGATAAACATTGCGACACCAACAAAAACAGCAATAAAAAAACTAACTAACTGTACATTGGAGATTATTAATTGTCCATCAAATAGGAACAACATGCCAAGCTCTGGATTTGCTGTCACAACATCTGGCCCAAAAATTGCTTGCATCAATTGCTGCATAAGTATCGCTAATCCAAAGGTGGCCAATATGGTAATAAAGATATCTTTTTCGCCCAGTAACCGATTGATAACGCTCTTGTAAATAAGTAAACCGAATATATATAGTGCAATAGCGACAATTGGAATCGTAAGTATTGGATGAATTCCAAATTGATAAAATAAGGTATAGGTTAGATAGCCGCCAAAAATAACCATCTCACCTTGAGCAAAATTGATTATATCCATCACCCCCCAGATTAATGCCAATCCATAGGCGATTAATGCAAATATAGCGCCAACCAGTAGACCATTAATGATTAGTTGGGCAAGGAACTCTGGACTGCTAATTAATATTTGTATATAGGTAATCATTTGATAACACTCTTTTATGAATAGTTATTTATAAAAGGCAGCGCATAAGCACTGCCTCTTAAATTTATAAGAACTCTCTATCACACTCCAATTATGGGCGTGGATATACAAGTTCAGCCTCTGCTACATTGGCAGGAGCTACAACATAATATTTACCGTCAATAAGTTGACGTAAAATCATTGGTTTTGCAATATTATTGCCTGCCTCTGAAAACTTAATCTGGCCATAAAAAGTTGACAGATCAGTTGCAGCAAGAGCATCTCTCACAGCGTCCTTGTCAACAGAATTGGCTCTAGTTATAGCATCTGCCATGACGATAACCGCAGCAGTTGATTCTGCAGCCTGATATGGCGGCACATAGCCATATGTATCTTCAAAGATTTTAGAGTAATTCATTGCAGATCCAAATACAGCACCGGTACTAGAAACACTCGGAGACCATTGAGCTGCACACAGAGCGTGATTAGGCAGAGTGCCAAACTTTTCAGTGTCATGAAGCTTAGCTGACTCACAATGAGTCATTGCAAGCATATTGACACTAGCACCAAGATCGTTCATTTGTCTAACTGACAATGCTGCGCCCTTAGAATGACCAGATACAACAAGTAGGTCTGGTTTTAGAGCTTTTACCTTAACTAAAGTAGATGTCATGTCACTTAGATCTCTTGGCAGCTTGTCATCAATGACGACTTTCATGCCGTGACGTTTAACATCATCAAGAACGCCAGCTCTAATATCTTGAGAGAATGGATCGTTCTCAATTGCAAGAGCTACCGTTATTTCAGATGCTGGTTTACCAGCTTTAATTGCTATCTGATTAACAGCCTCTTGAAGGTATTGCTCTGAAGTTGATAGCACAGCAAACATATATTTATATCCCTGGTTAAACAATGAGCGAGAGGCGCCATTTGCTTCAACCATAGGCACTCCATGCTCCTCTGTTACCGGTGCGATAGCTTTGGTTAGACCAGAACTATATGGCCCTAACATAAAATTAACTTTATCTCTTAGAATTAATCTTTCTGCTAATGAAGCTCCGCGCGCTGGGGTAGATTCATCATCATAGTAGATAACTTCCAGATTGTAACTTTTTCCATCAACAACTACGCCACCCAAAGAATTGACATATTTGAGACCTAAGTCATAACCTTTTTGAGTATGATTACCCGCTGTTGAGTACTTACCTGACAAAGAGACAGCGGCACCTAGCTTAATTGTATCAGCCATAGCCATAGGACTGAGCATCAGTCCCGAAAGTGCAAGCATTGTTACCGCTGCACTTAGTATTTTCTTAAACATATTAGACTCCTATTAATTATTAAATGAATCAAAGTTTTCATAAAAAACATAAAAAAAAACTAAGTTCAATGTTCATTCTAGTTAAAAATCATTTATTGTGGTAGGCGGATTTTGGCTTGAAAATAGGCGGAAATCAGCCTATTTAATAATAATTTAGGTTTTTATATAAAACGCTCTATATAAACATTGTGCGATTTAGTTCATGCTTCAATAGCTTTTCGTTTAATGTTCGCCTTGGAATTTTTAACAGACTACAGACTTGACTAATGTTTCCAGAACACTCAATCATAGCCTGAATGATTAATTGCCTTTCAAAATCTTGCATTAAGGTTCTAAGATTTTTATTTGATTGCCTAGATATGTCAATCATTTCATTTGGATTGACATCGAGCAGATGAGAAATTGAGACGCGTTTTGTTCGATTTAGCCTTACATACTGCTCAGCAATTTGCTTTAATTGGCGTTGGTTTTTCGGCCATTCGTAGGAAGACAAGGTCAACACATCTTCCGGCAATAATGAAGGTATTGATGCCTGGTGTTGATTTGCTGCCTGAGTCAGATACATGTTGAACAGTTCAATAATATCATCAGGCCTTTCTTTTAAAGATGGTACTTGAAGTTGTACCTTGCCGATTCTAGATAAAATTACCCCTATCAAGGAGTGCTTTTCTACGGATTGAGGAAGCTCAACCATAGAACAAATTATTTGTGGCATCTTGACTTTGATTTTTGGTCTGTATTCATACTGAAAGACCCTTCTTTCTAATTCATTAAGTAAACGCTTACGACATTCAACTGGAAGACTATCAATGTCTTCTAAAAAAACAACCCCCTCACCAACTCTCGAAAATGCACCTTCTTGACCTAAAAACATCTTGTCAAACAATAATTCCGATACGATTTTACAATTTACGTGGACATATGGGAGATGGCTCAGAGGACTTTGTTGATGGATGATTTTTGCAATAATTGTTTTTTCAGTCCCCTTGTCGCCTACCAAAACAAGGTTTTTTAAATGATTGGCACAATCAATCAGCTGATTACGAAATTTTGACATAGTGTCGCTCTGACCAACCAATATTTGCTCAATCGCTAATTGCTTGATTGATTGACTTTTTAGGGCTGATTTATCTGACTTTGATTGATAATTAGCTAAGGCTTGCTCGATCATTAATCTTAAGTTTTGAGGTTCGAATGGCTTTTCGATAAAGTCAAAAGCACCATTCTGAATAGCTTCTACCGCGGTTGGAATATCGCCATGAGCAGTAATCAAAATAACAGGTAGCGTTTCATTTTTAGAGCGGAGCTCTTTTAACACGTCCATTCCATTCTTTCCGGGCATCCTTAAATCACTTACAACCACGCTGATATTCAAATCAAAAGATTCAGTTAAAAACTCTTCGCCACTGCTGTAGGTTTTTACGTGATAGTTGGCGCGGGTGAGATAGTCAGAAATTGACTCTCTCATTGCTTGGTCATCATCAACGATGGCAATAAATTTTTGAGATATTTGACTCATGTCTGTAGTGGCAGTGTAATCACAAAACAGGCGCCTTGGTCGGTATTGTTCTTGGCCGTCAAAGTGCCATTAAATTCATGAATAATGTTACTTGAGATTGTCAAGCCTAGCCCAAGACTTACTCCAGAGGGCTTGGTTGTATAAAAAGGATCAAACAAGGCTTCTAACGTATCCTCTGACATGCCTTTGCCTGTATCCTTAATTTTTGCAATCAATACTTGCTTTATAGGCTCTTCTAGTTCTAAATTATTGGTCAACAAATTAAACTCAGGAGAATTATTATCAGAGGTATCGATACTGATGTTTATTTGCTTGTTTTTGCTCTCTTGCAGAGCGAATCTGGCATTGTTAATAAGATTTATAAAAACTTGCTCCATACGAACCTTTCCAGCTCTGATAAAGAACGGTTTTTCTTCGCAATCTATAATGAGTCTGATGCCATCTATTTTTAGATCAGAAGATAGCAATTCTAGAGCCCTATCTAGAGATTCTCGAATATCGAATACTTGTAATTCTTTTTCATTGCTTCTCACAAAAAATTTTAGCTGTTTGGAAATTTGACTCATTCGAATTACCAAAGCATCAAGCTTGGGAAGTATAGATTTTTCATTGCCAGCTGAGGTTTCATCCTCCTTTGGTGGGAGCTGTGCACTTGCAATGTAGTTCTTCATTGCTGATAAAGGCTGTCCGAGCTCATGCACAATAGAGGCAGACAATTGCCCCATTGCAGCCAACTTACTGGTTCGTTTAATGTCTTTTTGTGCAACCAGTAGTTTTTTTTCTGTCTCATGTCTTTGAGCTATTTCTATAGTGAGCTGTTCATTTAATTTACGTAGGTCTTCCGATTCTTGGCGTGAGATTTTTAATCTCCAGCGTGACTGCAAGAGCCTTAATAGTAATAAAAACGCAATTAATCCTAAGGCAATCGAACCAATTTTTGCCCAAGTAATAATTGTTAGTTGGTTAATATTTGTTTTGGGTAATAAGTAGTGTATTTTCCAGTTTGCACTATCTATTGATAATGTCTCATATAAGAAAGGTATGCCGTCAATATCTATATTGTTGATGTTTTTTTGAGGTTCGCCTGTAAGTAAATCAAGCTTCAACCCGGCAAATTGTTTTTGTTTCATTATTTTTTCTTTCTGTAGCTGACTTAAGGGTGATAAGGTGTGGTATTTCCATTCACTTTCACTGCTTAAAACAACGACACCATCCTCATTCGTGACAAAGATTATTTCACCTGAATCTTTCCATGACTTTTCAAGTGCTGAAAGGTTTAATTTAGTAACAGCAACAGCTATGATATTTTCTCCATTTCTTACAGGTGAAGAAATGAAAAAACCGGGTAATTTTGATGTTGTACCAATACCAAAAAAGTATCCATTGTTACCGGACATTGCATCTAAAAAATAGGGTCGAAAGGCATAGTTTTTTCCAACAAAAGATACATCACTTCGCCAATTGCTAGATGCAAGTGTTGTACCTTTATTATCTAGAATATAAAGATTAGTAGTGCCGGATGCTTTGACAATATTTTCGAGTGCAAGATTGGCTTTATTGGGCTCGTTAAAAGACCACTTGATCAGATGTTCATCTCTCGCTACAACATATGGCAAAAAACTGAAACGGGTTAACTCATCATTTAAGTCATCTTGATATATAACAACACTCTCAGACGCCTTAAGACGTAAATCGTTTGTGTGATTATCAACAATTAGAAAATGACCCCAATAGAGAACAATCAAACCACAAAGAAAAGCCACAAAATACAGCGTGTTGGTTAAAGTGTATAAAGGATTATCAGCTTTATTTTTCACTTACTTTTTGCTTATTGAATGGTTCATCATACATTACTCTCTAAATGTAATTGAGAACTATGATAAGCGGAATTTTGCCTATAGCACAGCAAAATAAGAGATTTACCATCCACAAGTCAATAATTTAAGTCGTTAGCT
>Ga0066866_10001266_pt1 | contig 10398 bp, 8 predicted proteins | sample ETN01SmetaG_3_FD_66435 | JGI IMG/M metagenome (GOLD analysis project Ga0066866, IMG submission 66435) | Marine microbial and viral communities from oxygen minimum zone, Eastern Pacific Ocean - ETNP2014F12-01SV263 | ecosystem: Environmental > Aquatic > Marine > Oceanic ...
GGGATAGGCATGATGCTCATGAGGGTGTGTTCCCTGCCATTTATTATTAGAAATACTACGCCAGAAAATAGTACGGAAGCATTATCGCTGAGTGCTGCAACTTGGTCATTATCGACAATATTCTCGGGGATCCTGATCAGTACATTGGATTGGGTCTCATTCATCGATTTCTTTGGTCTGACCATATCATTTAATGAACATAGCATCCTCTGGATCATAACCATTGTCGGTATGTGCTCATTATCATTTGTAATGGGTATTGAAGAGGATGGGCAAGAAACTGGAAATCATCGAAATGATATCTTTTCTCTTCGAGAATATTATGATTGGAAACTTATTTTCAAGGCAATATCACCTTTGGTATTGATCTCCATCGGTGCAGGCTTGACCATACCATTTGTAAATCTATTCTTTAATTCAATTTTTGGATTTTCATCAAGTGATTACAGCATCCTAGGAAGTTTTACGGCCATGTTGGTCTTCATGTTCTCTTTGCTAGTGCCAACTTTGAGGAAGAGATATGGATATTGGATGACAATCGTTGTTGTTCAAAGTTTGGCCATCATTTGTTTGGTGGTCATGTCTCTGACAGAGGTTTATTCATCCCATGGGTATGCTCTCATAATAGCAGTTGTAGCATATGTGTTGCGACAACCTCTGATGCACATGGCACACCCTGCATCTAATGAATTAATGATGAATTATGTTGGTAAGAATAATCAAGAGTTGATCAGTGCACTAAGTTCAAGCCTTTGGAGTGCATCTTGGTTCATTAGTGCGAAGATATTTGAGTGGCTGAGGATATTGGAATTCAAATATTTTGAAATATTTCTCATCACAGCCTTTCTCTATGCGATAGGTGTGATATTATATGCCATTTTGATAAGAGAATATGAGAATAATCAAAAAAAGGCAGACTCAATATTGCCAATAGCTGAGGAATTGACAATTGATTGATATTCATGGGAGCATGCATTGAATATGAGTCTAAGTTAACCGTCATATCATTTGTAATTTATGTCATGGTAAAACTAAAAATATTATTGACCATGTGTATTTTGACCAATCTAGCCATTGCTCAGTGTGATGATGGTGAGGTGCAGATATGGGGTGAATGCTATGAAGTTGATCTTACCTATGAATTAAATCTATCTGGACAACAACTTACTGGTACCATTCCGATAGAGATCTCACAACTATCAAATTTGATGTTCTTGGATGTGTCTAATAATGAGATAGAAGGGGCCATACCTGAAGAATTAGGCAGCATTGAAACTTTGATGGGGTTGAATCTTAGTCATAATGTTTTGACGGGAAATATCCCGGATGAATTGGGTAACCTAACCAATGTCATGATCCTTGATTTATCACATAATGAGTTAAATGGCAGCATGCCATCAACAATAGGAAACATGACCAGTCTAGTAGAACTAAGCATCGATAATAATCAACTCGGTGGAGAGTTACCCATTGAACTTGGACAATTACCCTATCTCTCTGAGTTTAATGCTAATGATAATGAATTCATTGGCACCATACCCTCTGAGATCAGTGGCATGATCAGTCTAGATTATCTATTACTTCAAAATAATCTCTTTTTTGGCCCAATTCCCGAATCCATATGCGAGATAGGATTGAATTTTGGAAATCCTTATAGTTTTAACATAGAAGGTAACTCTTTTTGCCCTCCTTATCCTGATTGCATCGACTCTAACACTGGATATCAAGATGTTGTTGAATGCCCCGGTGTTCATGAATTATTTGATACACTATACTATGCAGAAGAGATAACAGAACTTATTCTGCCAAATTCTGGTCTCTCAGGCGCAATTTCGCCCAATATTGGATATTTTACAAACTTGATCTCCATTGATCTTTCCTATAATGAAATAGTGGGATATCTCCCTTCAGAAATTGGAAGTCTTGAAAATCTACAGTATCTAAATTTATCCAATAACCAATTGAGTGGGGTGATCCCATCTAGCATTGGTGACCTTAGCAGTCTGGTCGAACTAAAACTATATACCAATGCATTTACTGGAACATTACCTAATTCAATAGGCAACCTTGCCAATCTTGAATACATGAATGTATTCAATAATGATCTGTCTGGAAATATTCCATCTGAGATTGGAAACATGGGAATGCTAAACAAACTTTATCTGCATCACAATCAATTTGATGGAAACATACCAACTGAATTATTTGGACTTACAGAACTTGTTCATCTTTATTTGAATAATAATGGACTTACTGGTGAATTGGGGTCAAACATATATAATCTAAATAACTTGGAAAAGTTAAGAATCCAGAATAATGATCTATCTGGGAATCTTCCAGATGAGTTGTGCGCTCTTAATTTGGAATGGGAGGATCAAGCAAGTTTCAATGTCTCAAATAATAATATTTGTGCTCCTTATCCATTTTGCATTGATGGATATGAAGGAGAACAGGATACATCTAGTTGTGGAGATGTAAATATAAATGATCTTTCCACGGCAACGGATCATGGATTAATTAGCGCATACCCTAACCCATTTAATCCCTTTATAAATGTTAGATACTCCTTTCCATCTAATGTAGAGGTTGAGATAACCATATCCGATATTTTAGGCCGGAAGGTGAGAACATTCCATGGTAGTGACCATGCACTAGGTGAGGAAAAAATAACATGGGATGGGAAGGATCAGAGTGGTAGGATGCTGAGTACTGGAGTCTATTATCTGAACTTATCTACCACAGACTATTCCAAAACGATAAAAGTGGTCATGATCAAATAAATGGGATATGTCTATCTAATGATCGCCATCATGTCTGAAGTTCTGGGAACCAGCATGCTAAAATTTTCAGATGGATTTACAAAATTAATACCAAGCACTCTTTGTATTGTTGGATATGGTGTATCATTCTATTTTCTTTCTCTCGTACTAAAAATAATACCCATTGGTGTCAGTTATGCCATATGGTCTGGTGTGGGAATAGTCCTCATTTCAATTGTTGGTCTCTTTTTATTTGACCAACAACTGGATATTCCAGCTATTTTTGGGATCTCTTTAATAATTTCAGGAGTATTGGTTATTCATCTTTTCTCTAAAACCGTACAACACTGAATTGAAATATGTACTGCTATTATCGTTTATCTTTAATCATCTTTTAGGACAAGATCGAATGTTAGAACACTCTCTGGTATATAATGCCCAAAATAAAATTGAACAAGATCTCAAGTATCTATTACATCTGCCTAGAGAATATGACCAGTCTGACCAGGTATTTCCTTTGGTATTATTTTTACATGGGGCAGGCGAGAGAGGGGATGACCTTGAAAACGTTAAAATACACGGAATACCTAAACTCATCAATGAAGGTCGTTCCTTTCCTTTCATCTCCATAGCGCCTCAATGCCCTAAAGGTGGATATTGGGACAGACCAGAATATGTATCAACCTTGATCTCATTAGTAAAAACTGTGATGGAAGAACGAAGAGTAGACCCTGAAAGAGTTTATGGAACTGGGCTAAGCATGGGAGGTCTTGGAACACTTGCGATCGCAATCAAGGATCCAGAAATTTTTTCAGCCATTATCCCTATTTGTGGTGGTGCAGATCTTGAAAAGATCCAGAGGCTCAATAAATTACCCATGTGGATCTTTCATGGGGATCGCGATGATGTGATACCATTAGACAATTCCATTTCAATATATCAAAATTTAAGATCTGTGAATAAGAATGTATTTTTAACAGTATATGCTGGTGTATATCATGACTCATGGACTGAAACATATGAGAATGATGGTATATATGACTGGCTGTTAAAGTTTAGTAAATAATCCTCTAATATCCCTTTATCAAAGGGTCTTCAATAGGCCCATCGACCTTTAAGACGATTGTTGCTCCTTGCCTTGTTAATCTCCTGCCGTTCTCTTTCTCCCAATTCTTTATCCATTTTCTTATTCCAAATGAAATAGGATGAATCTTCAAAAGAGTATTATGTAGTTTGATCTCTGGGAATTTCTTTCCTTGTCTTATGCTGAAATCACCAATGACAGATATTTTGATGAATGGGGTATGGAATTTTAATTCGATGTCGCCAGTGAACTGGTTGATCATGTTTAGTTCGAATTCGAATAATCTTACCATGATGGAATTGTTCCAGATCCCCATGGTCTCCAACATGGACTGGATCTCTGGTTCTTCCTTTAGATCATCAGGGATTTTGATCTCAAAATTACGAATTCGAAAATTACCATTGCCTCTATGTATGGTAGGTATGTCTCCAAGTGTCCCACTCAATGCAATATCTTTTGTCTCTAATTTTAGGTTAGGCAATGATATGCTTGAGCGATCATCAAGTATGTCATTAGGCATTGCTGTCAATGAACTGCCAGAGATATTAAAATGCCCACGATTGATCATTAATTCAAATTCCAAAGAATCGGGTTGGATCAACAGTTGCATGTCCGAGGTGAATATTTGAGATATGTCTTCTATTTTAAATACATATTTCCAATCCACTAATGGAGTCTTAAAAAGAGAATCGTTTTTTGGATCTATTTGGAAGGACCTAGAACTCCAGTCGTAAATGATCGCATTTCTTTCCGGAAGCAGATTTATCTGAGTTGGTTTAGAAACTATCTCTTCGGGCAAATTTAATGAGTATGACCACGAATAATCATTAAGTGGAGGCGTGCTCATTGATATGTAATTATTTATGATGATCTCATTGATCTCTTTTGGTAGAGTATCATGATCTACAATAAAAAGATCTATGGCATTTGCTATTAACTCAATGGATTCTTTTGGAATGCTTTCCCTATTTTTTAATCTCCTGATCTTTTCTTCTGTTATCCAATTGGTCGATCTGATGTTTGAATTAACAGTTAACCCTTTTAGTGATATGCTGGGTCCTTTAAAAGTGAGACTTGCGGTTTTAAGTTTTTTATTTTCAATTTGAGTGATCTTCATGTCAGAAAATGAAAATCGTAGTTCATCGATGTCAAGTGTGTGAAGATCGAAATTTTTATCTATTGGTTTCCAATCTAAATGTACTTTATCAAAATAAAGACCAGTTTCAAAAATACTCCCACTCAATTTCCCATCAGATTGAGCACTGATTGTGGTTAAAAGGATGCAGAGAGAATATTGGCATGCATGTTTCATTGATCTTTTCATGTTGGCTTACATCAATCTAATATTGATCATGTGTTATTGACTAAAAAAATTAGTATTTTTCCGTGTTCCATAAGGGAACATTTTTCAAATATATTTGTTCAATCACTGAAATGTCAAATTCAAACATTGTCTATTCAACAGATAGAGAGGTCATGGAATTACAGCAGGACCAAAATCTGAAAAATGTAAAGCATTCCGATCAAAAAGTACGTCTGCATCTTGATAGAAAAGGTGGAGGCAAGATAGTGACTGTCGTTAAGGGTTTGACCCATGATGATGAGACAATGAATGAATTAGCCAAAGAATTAAAGAAAAAATGTGGCACTGGCGGCTCTTATAAAAATAACGAAATATTGATTCAAGGTAATAAACGTGACATTATTCAGAAGATTTTTATTGATAAAGGATATGATGCTAAACTTAGTGGTGGATAAAACGACATGAGACCAATACTTAAACACTCTATTTTTCTTTTGGCCATGATGCTGACCTCATGGTCATGTTCAAAAGCCTCAGGTCATGGTTCCATAACAATGGTACTCTCTGGGTCTGTGCATGGGCAGTTGGATCCTTGTGGCTGAAAGAAGAATCCACTGGGCGGTCTGTCCAGAAAATCAGTCAAAATAAAGGAAATGAAAGCAGCCGGTATTACACCGGTCATACTTGATGCAGGCGATCTATTATTTAGCACAAAGAAACTAAATGCTGCTAACAAGAATTCTGAGGCCTACCGTGCCCAAGCCATTATAGAGGGATACCAGAAGATCGGGTGTGATGCGATCAATGTAGGACATTATGAAGTCCTTAATGGTCTATCTTTTATAAATAGCCTATCAGCAAAGACTGATATTCCATTCATATCATCTAATCTTAAGTATCCGGAGACAAACGAACTGATCTTCAAGCCTTATGCCATTTTGGATAGAGGAGGAATGAAAATAGGTATTGTGGGTGCAACAGATCTTTTACCTGATACTTGTCTATCTATTACCGCTGAAGATTTTATTGAGTCTTGCAACCGTTATGCTGCGCAAATAGAAGATGATGTAGACATAGTTGTAGCACTCATCAATGCTAGTAGAGGCTCGCAAAGTGGATTAGTTGAAAAGATGCCAGACGTTGACTTTATCATTACGAGTGGTAGTACCAACATGTCTAGATCAAATAGCCCACAAAAAAACAATGGTCCCTATTTGTACTCATGTGGTAAACAGGGGAAGTATCTTTTGTCGCTGACGGTTGATGTGAAGGAAAAAAACACACCATTTGTAGATGTGTCAGCAGAAGAAAAGAATATCAAATCCATTAACAAAAGATTTGATAAGTTGCAAAAGAAGAATCCTGATAAATCTCTTGAGTCGATCTATGAGAACCAGGAAAATGTTCTTAATCTCATCAAAAAATATAGGGAAGATCTAAAAGAATCCGAGGCAGTGATCGCATCGGCTGTCAATACGGTCAAGTTTCAGACCGTTCCCCTCAATAAAAAGGTACAGGATGATGAAGACATATTAGCGTTTGTGAATTCGTCAGTTCAAACGTGTAATGCGCTAGGTCCGAAAAAAACTGCAAAACCGGAATCTTATCAAAAGAAACATAAGAAGAAGCACGGTTCCCATGAAGGTCATAGCCACTAAAATGACCTCATGGATTTGAATTATCAGCAGCAGATCACTTCCATCATTGCAACATCGATCCTACTGGGTGCGACATTTAATGGAATAAGAGAAAATGGCATTCCTTGGATAGCAAAACCCATTAAGAAGGTTGATGATACAAATGCCATTGAACAAATTGTTGATGAACCAAGTATTAGAGAGATCGACCTGGGTGTTGCGAAGGTCTTGCATTGGAAGGGAACATTATTTATTGATGCAAGGGCAGAAGAATACTTGGAGGATGGCTTCATCCCTGGGGCAATTGCAAACGATGACATGGAAGCATTGTCTGAAGAAATTCAATCTTTGGTCGGTTTTGACGAGGGATTTGTGATCTATTGTAGTGATGATGATTGTGGCTCAAGTGAAGATCTTGCTTATGAGTTGCAGGATCTAGGATATAATAATATTCTAGTTTTCAAAGGTGGATGGAAGACCTGGAAAGAAGCAGGACTTGAAGTTGAATACGATGAATAAGATCCATCCTCTATTGGTATTGATCATGAGAGTACTCATTGGTTTAATATTCATTTATGCCAGTTACGACAAGATCTTGGACCCCTCAAAATTTGCACGAGACATATCAAACTATCATGTGGTTCCGTTTGGACTAGAGAATACCATTGCAATAATCCTCCCTTGGCTCGAGTTGGTCATTGGGCTAGGAATTGTATTTGGAGTATGCATTAATGGTAATACATTAATTTGTGGAGGCTTACTAACGTTATTCATCCTTTTAATATTTCAGGCCATTTTAAGAGGATTTAACATAGACTGTGGATGTGGTTTGAAAGAAGGTGAGATGGTTGGTTGGTCTAAAATAATAGAGAATTTCCTTTTTCTTGGAGCATGTTACATTGTTCATCAGTCCAAAAGAAGGTTGCTGGAATTTTATCCAAAATCCTCTTTGTGATGAGAACATTCATTCTATAATTTCAAAGTCAACATAGAGTCCCCCAGAAGCATTAATGCGAGAGTAGCTCAGCTGGTAGAGCATCACGTTGCCAACGTGAGGGTCGCGAGTTCGAATCTCGTCTCTCGCTCAAGAAAAAGCCCCTTTAATGGGGCTTTTTATTTTATTTGTTTACATCTAATCTATGACATGAAAAGAATTACAAATATTTTAGTGATTATTCTATTTGCAAGTTGTTCAGAAATTTTTGATGAAGAACCTCCCAACTCACCAGGGAATCTGCGTGGGTATTTTACCATGGCAGATGATCAACCTAAGGTTCATCTATCTTGGGAAGGACCATCTAACGATGACGTATCTGAATACCATGTATTTAGATCGATTGGTGACGTCACATCTTTTGAATCTCTAGCTAAAGTATCAGGAGCCAATACCATGTTTGATGATACTTCAGTGATTTGGCTTGAGAACATCTATTATAAGGTTAGGGCAGAGGACCCATCAGCAAATGTTGGAGAATTCTCTGATTCCATTTTTGTTTACTGTTATAAACCTGGAGGTAATTGGACTTTAGGTGGATACGACTCTCTTCATCTTTGCGTGGATCCTCGTACTTATTCAACACCTGAGGTTTTTAGATTAATATTAGACATGCCTCTTGACTCGATTGGAGATACTGCTGGAATAATGGATTTTACAGAAATAGTCCTGGATACCAATGCATGGACCGGTACAGGGTGGATGTATTATACTTATTCAGTCGTTGAAATGTCAGATGATAGTCTTACTGCTGATACTGTGACCTATGCGAATACGGTTGCACCAGAGTTTTGCATGATCGATCTTTCAGAACCAACTACAGGTTCCATTGTTTTTGATTCTGATGATTACGAGTCCATTATTTTGATGCATGATGTGACATCTTGCGATGGAGATTCGCTTTTTCCTTAGGAGCCTTCTCCGCATTCCTCATTTGAAAAAAGACTCTCGGTTCCATGAGAGTTAACAGAAGTAACCTTAAAGCAAGTATTGGTTCCAGTACCAATGTCTACGGTATGGTTTAGACTTTCTAGTTCTATTATGAATGCTTCATCTTGATAGACTCTATAAGCATCAGCTGTTGTCACTGATGACCAAGTAAGACTAGCTAGTGAACCATCAACGCTCATGGAAAGCGTTGGTGAAGGAGGGTAAAGAGAGGTCGCACACTCTTCAGATGATTGTGGACCTTCGAGGTTTACGCTGTTGACAGCGGATATTGAATAGCAATATTCTGTACCTGGGGAAATTATATCATCGTATGTCTGTTCAGATATCTCAATTAAGAACGTACCATCTCTGTAAATTTTATATGATTCTGCGTCATTAGGTGCATCCCAACTTAGAGATATGGTATTCTCGCTTGCTAAAAGGGTAAAATTACTTATCTCACCCAAGTATTCATTAAAGACCGTTACAAATACGGGTTGGGCAGTAGATTGATTCCCAGAAGGATCTTCAGCGGTCATTTGAATGATGTGTTCAGAATTATTGGGTTCCTCATATGTGTTCCATTGTGCCGTAAATGGTGAATCAGAGACTGTCTCGATCAGTTGGTCATTGACATAGAAATTAACCTGTGCTACCTCATGATTATCATCTGCAAAACCAGTTATGTTGACCGTGTCACTTACTGTCTGGCTTGACACGGGTGTGAGGATTGCAACAACAGGAGGGGTGACATCATTTTCAGGAGCATCATCATTATCAACAATAACTGAAATTGAAGGTATGTCAGTCCTATTGCCTTCAAGATCTGTTATGCTTGCATAGATCACATGTTCTTCATCTTCTTCGGAACCATTTGTATCCCATGTATGGGAATAGGGTGTTTGGGTATCAGTCGATAAGGAATTTCCATTCAGATAGAATTCAACTTGAGCGATGCCAACATTATCTGATGCTGATACTTGTATCTCGATCATGCCACTTACAGTTTGACCTGCATAGGGGTATAGTATGAATCCTGTAGGTGGAATATTGTCAATGTTATCAACTAATAATATCATCGGTTGGGTCTGAGTTTCATTGCCACTTGTATCAAAAGCCTTTGCGTGCCAAACATGCTCTGTATCATCATCCATTAAGGTGGTATTCCAATCATAGGTGTATGGATAAGATGTCACAGTATGTTCCATGGCATAATCATGATAGAACTCAACTCTATCGATCCCAATGTCATCTGTGGCAATGGTCATGAAAGTAATGGTCCCAGACACGGTCTGATTTGCCGCTGGGTCATATATTACAATGCTTGGCGGGGTTATGTCTGGCTCCGTGACATTATTTACAAATACGGTGACAGGAAACAATGATGTGGTATTCCCTGCAGAATCAGCCAAGTTTACATTAATGACATGATCGGTATCTTCAGCCTCATTCAGCGTGTTCCATGAGTATGAATATGGTGGTATTGAGTCATGTAATACTGCAGAGCCATCAATGATGAAATCAACGTACCCCATCCTAACATTATCGTATGCATTGACCTCTATGTCAATGGTACCAGAAACAGTAGAGGCAGATGCCGGACTAATGATGGTCCCTGTTGGTGCAATATTATCATCAGCCTCGTAATTATCGATCGTTACATTTATCGGTCCTATCGTTATTTGGTTCCC
>Ga0066866_10001269_pt1 | contig 10388 bp, 10 predicted proteins | sample ETN01SmetaG_3_FD_66435 | JGI IMG/M metagenome (GOLD analysis project Ga0066866, IMG submission 66435) | Marine microbial and viral communities from oxygen minimum zone, Eastern Pacific Ocean - ETNP2014F12-01SV263 | ecosystem: Environmental > Aquatic > Marine > Oceanic ...
CTGCCATATTATATTTGGATCTCTGATGGTGGCATTACTCTTAATGATCTTTTATATAACCGTCACCAATTGCCAAAAGAGCCATCAAAAGTCAAAATTGCAAATTTAGCCCTAGAAAACTATAAAGAAACATATCCTATATTTCTTGGGTTGTCGATTTTAGGAATAGTCATGGGAATACCCATACAATATGCTGCAGTCACATGGATGATATTTAATTTTTTTCATACAGCTTGCTGTATTTTACATTGGAACTTGTTTAGAGTATTGACATGGCTATTATCCATAATTTGTTTATTTTGGATGATCTTTCAAATTATTAATCTTAATCGATTAACTATGTTCAGCCATTTTTAATTAATTATTTAAATTTTTTACAGATTATACGTTAATATATATTATTCTCTAAACTATTTAGGATTTAAGAGACATGAATTTAGTTGGTTATGCAAGAGAAGGCAAGTCAAGAGAAACACTTGATGCTCAAATAACTTCTCTTATGGACCATGGGTTAAAACTTGATAATATTTTCAAAGAAAGAAGATCTTATTTGGACGGAGAAAGACCTGCTCTTAGTGAATGTATTAATTCACTCGAACCTAGAGACACTCTTGTCGTAACAAGTTTAAATCAAATCGCAAAAAGCATTACCCATCTCACGCAGTTAAAATCTTCTCTTGAAGAAATAGAAGTTGGTTTTATCGTCATTAATCAAGGAATAGACACATCAAAAAAACAAAATTTAGATCTATTTTCAATTATAACTGTTTTCTCTGAGTTTGAAATGGATTTAAGACTTGAGCGACAACTGGAAGGCATCCAAAAAGCTAAGAATAGTGGGGTCAGGTTTGGAAGAAAACCAATAGATAATAAGGTGATTCAAAATGTTAAAAAGTTGTTTCTAGATGGAATGAGTGTAGGACAAATATCTATAAAGCTTGCTTTAGGAAGATCCACAATCTATAGATTACTGAAATAAATTTTTTAAATTAAAAGATTTTATTTTCACAATCTAAATATGAAAAATTTAAACATGTCCAAGATAGACAAGAAGTTTGTTAACTATCTAAAAGTTGGCTTAACTTCAATTAGAAATAATAAATGTCGATATATTTCATTTCCCTTTCTATCTGATGAAAAATTAGTAAACCTTACAAATCAAGTGTCCAAATTTAAATTTAGGAAAGTTAGGTCCATCGCAGGTAATTCTGTAACTCAAGATTTTGATATTTGCTTCCCAGCTCCTCGAATTGGTAAAATAGATGAATTAGCAATATCAATAGAAAATTTATTTAATCAAACTCTCATGTTGATGAAAAAACCACCAATTAAATGCCCTAAATTTAATGATATTGCTATTCAAAGATATAAACCTGGATCTTTAGGAATTTCTCCACATAAAGACCATAAAAAATATATTTCAGTTATAATAATAATAACACTATCTGGCAGATCTGACTTGTGTATTTGTGAGGATAGACAAGGTTTAAATCCATTAGTTCTAAGTGATACCCCAGGTAATATTGTTGTTTTGCCTGCATCTGAATTTATTACTTTAAATAATAATTGCATTAGACCTCTTCACTTTGTTAACAATATTGCAAATGGTAGACTTTCAATAGGACTTAGACACAATAGTGAAATTACATCCAATTAAACAATTTGATAATTAATGAGCAACCAAACTCAAAATGACCATTATCCTGTTTTTGGTATTTTTCTAGTAATTGGATTTACCATTATTGGACCTATTATGGATACATTCGCTAAATTAGCATCAAATGAAATACCTATTGGACAGATATCTTTTTCAAGATTTTTAGTCCAGTCTATCATAATGATACCTATAGCTTTTTATTTAAAAATCTTATATGTCCCCAACTTATTTGAAATATTGCTACATTTTATCAGGGCATTTTTTATTTTAGTTGCAACCTCTTTATTCTTTGGGGCAATTAAATTTATGCCTATGGCAGATGCAATTGCAATTTTTTTAGTTAATCCATTTATAATGACTTTTCTTAGTCATCTTATTTTAAAAGAAAAAATTGGCTGGAGAAGAATTGTGGCATGTTTAATAGGATTTTCAGGGTCTATGTTAATTTTAAAACCTAGTTTTTCATTATTTGGAATTATTGCATTTTTTCCATTAGGAACTGCAATAACTTATTCTTTTTACATGATCATTACAAAGCATATGACAAACAAAATTCATCCTATTGCTTTGCAAACTTTCACAGGTTCTTGCGCTGTTTTAATAGTTTTTCCTTTTCTATTGTTATTTGACAACTCTTCTTTTGAGCCACTGTCATTAGTTTGGCCGTCACCAAGAGCGTTAGTCTTATTGTTTGCGGTTGGTATAACTGCTACAATTTCTCATCTTTTTGTTGTTTATGGCCTTAAGTATAGTCCCGCTTCAACAATTGCTCCAATACTCTACCTAGAAATTGTTTCTGCTGCCTTATTAGGGTATTTTGTATTTAATGATATTCCTGATTTTTATTCAATAATTGGTGTTGTTATTATTATTTTGGCCGGCTTATATGTTTTTATTAGAGAACATAGTCAAAACATTGTTTCTCAAAAGATTTTAAGAGAATAAAATAGTAATTACTTTAGATTTGATATCTGTGTTTCTGAATTATTTGGAAAGTTTAATTCTGACAATAAATTAATTCTTTCAAGTTGTAAGTTATTGATCATAGAGATGGCAGTTGTTAACTTTTGGTTTTGAATTTTTGTTTTTGAGTTTAACGCTGCCAATGCCTCTTCAAGTCTTTTGATTTCTACGTTTGGTTTTTTGCCCACAAGACTATTCTCAAAAATTAGCTTTTTATTTTCTATTAAAATTTTACTATTTTGTTTTTTTAATGAATTTAAAGAAATTTTTAATGCGTCAACAGTTCTAACCAATTCTGAAATCTTAAAGTCTTTTTCCTTTATTAATTTAATTTGATCCTTTGCTTTGTCTAATTTTCTTGGATGATTGCTATTTAAAATGTTTTTTGAAAGATTATACGTTCCATATATTTTTTTATATTCTGTTTGCAATTTTTCTTGAGAAATAAAAGCAGTATAATTAGAAAATGAATTAACGTTATTATTTTTGTTGGCTTCGTTAAAATTGTAGAATTCAAATAACCCAAAACAAACAGCAGAAACTGTAATCAAAATAGAAGAGTAAATTGAAATTTTTTCAATTGAATGCTTTAGAAAGTTTTCTTTTACAGGCTTTTCCAACACTAAAACTTGTTCTTGATTATCAAGTTTATGTTTTAATTTGTTTATTTGGTTTCTTAATTTATGATTTTGATTATTTTTCATGCTTCTATCTTTTAACTGTAAAAATTAAACTATAATGGTTGTCAAGAATTGGAAATATAAAAGATGAAACTATTGATTTTATTTATAAAATTTTTAATTTTGTAATATTGTAATTAAAATACCTTCAATCGATTCTATCTATTGATGTAAAAATTTTTGCAGGCCGATGATTGCCATGCCGTTTTTTATTTGTTTTTTTGATAAAAGATATGTCTTTATTATATGTATCTAACCATTTTCTAAAATTTCTCTTTTCATTAAATTGTTTATCTTTTATTCCTAAATTTATAAAAGCTTTTTGCAGTTCTGAAAGAGTAAACTCTGTTTTCATGAAATAAAGAATATGTTCGTATTTAAAAGATACAAATTCATTGATAAAATTTTCAACTTCCTGAAACCTTTCTTCGGTTAAAATAGATCTTTCATTTAGTTGAAACTTATTAAACCAATCGATATCCTTTAATTCATTATTGTATCTAAAACTTTTTTTACCACTTGAATTAAGAGCTAAAAAATCAATTTCGATTTCTTCACCATTTATTTTTGGTTCCATAGGTTTAAACTGATAATTTTTTATGTTTGAATCGTAAATAATCTGATTTGCCGCTCTTTTGCAGGCAAAAATAAATTTTTCATTTTTATTTAAAAAATTACTGGGCAGTTCCCAAAACGTACTATTAATTCTTTTAATTGAAAAAATTTTGAGTTCATTGCCAATTAAATTGACAAACAATACATTAACTTTAATTAAAAAATTATTTGTATTAGTCATATATAATTATATCATAGTGTATAAAATACACTAATACAATTAAAAACCTTTAAATTCCTTTAGGGTTTTATGAGGTGTAATACTCTCAACATCTACAATCAACTCAATTAAACCACCATTTTTATAACTCAGCAATTTTTCAAAAATATTTTTAAATTCTTCTGTTCGTTTCACTTGGAAAGATTTCATTCCATAAGATTCTGCTAATTTCATATAATCAGGATTAATAATTTCCGTTGCCTTAACCCTGCCTGGGTAATTTTTCTCTTGATGCATTCTTATTGTTCCATAACTGGAGTTGTTTAATAGCAAAATTATTGGAAAAGCATTGTATTGTTTAGCCGTACCTAATTCTGTTAAATTCATTTGAAAATCTCCATCACCAGTAAAGCAGATGACTGTTTTCTCAGGATCAGATAACTTTGCTGCAATTGCAGAAGGCAGACCAAATCCCATGGCTCCACTTGTTGGAGCAATCAATCTAGCTTTCTCTCCGAATTTATATAAAAGGTTACTCCAAATCGAAAAATTTCCTGCGCCATTTGTAAATATTACATCTTCCGGTAAAATAGATTGCAAATAACAAATAATTTTTCCCATATCCACAAACCCAGGCTGATCTTTTACTGAAAGACTATTGATGTACTCAGTTCTTAAGCTGTTAGCATACGAACTAAAGTCGCTAATTTTTCCTAATTTATTTAATTCTATGGCCAAATTATTTGGTCCTGAGTTTATGGGAAGATTTGAATGATAGACTTTTCCAAGTTCAATCGCTTCAGGATGACTGTGGATTAAAAATTTGTGCGTGTTTGGAACACTCCACAGTTTATAATTGTTTGTTGTAACGTCACCTAACAACGCATTAAATGCAAAAATTAAATCTGCCTCCTCTAATGCCTGATTAAGATACTTTGAGTTTCCAAAACTTGAAACACCTGCATATGACTTAGAATTGTTGTCAAATATATCTTGCCTTCTAAAGGATGAAATAACTGGCAAATTATTTTTTTCAACAAAATTTTTAAAATTCTTTTTACCTTCATCACTCCAGCCTGTTCCTCCAACAATAACAATCGGTTTGACCGCGTTATTCAATTTTTCTTTAATTTCTATTAGGCCTTGTCTAGAAACAGATGGTTCGGGAAATATAATCCTGGGAATTGGGTTAAAATTGCAAATTGAGGAAATTATATCTTCCGGCAATGAAACTATTACTGGTCCAGGTCTCCCAGAATTTGCTACATTAAAAGCCCTAGCCATTATTTCTGGTATTCTGTTAACTTCGTTTACCTCAGTAACCCATTTTGCCATACCTGAGAAAATTTCCTTATAGTCTAGCTCTTGAAATGCCTCTCTTCCTTTGACAGTTAAAGAAACTTGCCCAATGAAAAGAATTAATGGTATGGAACCTTGAAAAGCTGTATGTATCCCGATTGAGGCGTTTGTCGCCCCTGGTGCTCGCGTTACGAAACAAATTCCTGTTTTACCAGTAAGCTGAGCAAATCCAGCTGCCATAAAAGAAGCTCCTCCTTCTTGGCGCGCTCCAATCCAATTTATTTCTGGAAAATCATTTAATGCATCTAGTATTGACAGGTAGCTCTCACCAGGCACACCAAAAAGGGTTTTTATATTTTGGTTTAAAATACACTTTAATAAAAGTCTTGCACCGGTTGTATTCATTTAAATATTTATTTTTTTTAATCAATAAACTGCATAGTCGCTAACTTTTTTCTAAGCAACTGCAAATTACCTTGAATTGACTTTACATCCACTGAATTATTTTCAAGTTGCTTCAAAATAGAGTCTAAGTCTGATGCCAAGTCTTGGCTTTGGTTATTTGAATCCATTAGTCTTAATTGTGTTTTTCTCAAAATAGCTGCAACGGCTTTATCCTCTTTGATCATCCTTTTTAAAGAAAAATGAGGTATTTTAGTGGCCATCACTTGATGCTCGCCAGCAACAGCCTTAACTGACCTGTTGGTTTGTAAAATACATGACGTCTCACCAAACACTTCACCCTCTCCAACCCTGCCCAATAAGAGCCCAGTTGATGTGTACAAGTAAACAAAACCCTGAATCACTAAGAATGCTGCATTGGAGCTATCCCCCACATCATAAATTAACTCTTGTGATTCCCAGATTATTTGGTTGTTTTTTTCTTCCACACTCTTTTTATATTTAATTAATGTTACTCAAGCATTAATATTATATAATAATAATTCAATAAAATAAATTTTATTTAAAGTTTTTAATATTATAAGGATTTCAAATGAATTTATCATCCAATTGGAGCTTCCCTACTTCAGTAAGAATAGGAAATGAAAGACTAAAAGAAATTGGTGAGTGTTGCCAAAACTCAAATATTTCAAGCCCCCTAATAGTTACTGATCAAAATCTAAAAGATCATAAAATAACTCGTCGCTTGTTTTCGGAGATAGCCATCAACAACTTATCGCATTCTCTATTCCATGAAGTGGATCCAAATCCAAATGAAAAAAACCTGGCTGACGGTATATTGAAACTCAAATCTGAAAAAATTGATGGAATCATAGCTTTTGGAGGTGGCTCTGCCCTTGATCTAGGTAAGTTAATTGCATTCATGGCCAATCAAAGTTTACCTGTTTGGGAATTTGAAGACTTAACTGATAACTGGAAAAAAGCAAATCCTGAAAAAGTACTTCCTATAATTGCAATCCCTACTACAGCTGGAACGGGTTCAGAAGTTGGAAGAGCAGCTGTTTTAACGGACACAAAAAATAAAATAAAGAAGGTAATATTCCATCCTAAAATGTTGCCAGAAAGTGTCATCTGTGACCCGTCTCTTACTCTCGATCTCCCTAAAACAATTACCGCTGGAACTGGAATGGATGCCCTTGCACATTGCTTAGAAGCTTATTGTTCGCCAGGATATCACCCTATGGCTGACGGCATAGCATTAGTTGGCATGAAATTAGTAAAAGAAAATCTGTTAGAAGCCTATACTAATGGAACAAATGTTGAAGCAAGAACCAACATGTTGAGTGCAGCTTTAATGGGGGCGACAGCTTTTCAAAAAGGCTTGGGGGCCATGCACGCACTCTCTCATCCTGTTGGAGCAATTTACAACACGCATCATGGCACTACAAATGCTGTAGTTATGGAAAAAGTTCTCAAGTTTAATAAAGAGATAATTCAAAAAAAGATTGATCATTTGTCAATATATCTAGGATTAGAAGGGGGGTTTGAAGGCTTTATAGATTTTATTAATCAATTATGTGGAGACCTTAATATTCCTAAATCATTAAAAGAAATGGGTGTAAGAGAAGATCAATTTCATTTAATTTCTCAGATGGCTATAAAAGACCCAACAGCTTCTGGCAACCCTAAAAAAATGACTTTGGATAATACTCTTAATTTATTGCAAAGTTGTTACTAGACTTATTTGCAATTTTCTGCAATTTGTCGGATTGCTGCCATTGAATCATCAATTTTATCAAACATTTCATTTACCTGCGCTTCGGAAATAATCAATGGTGGACAAAACCCAATTACATCACCTGGAAGAGGCCTCAAAATAACACCATTATCTTGGATCACCTTCGCTGATTGAGCTGCAATTTTCTTTTTTATGTCAAATTTCTTGTTTTTATCATAGCCAAATTCTATTGCACCTATAAGGCCAACTGAACGACCGTTACTTATAAACCAGTTATTTTTATTAGTTTGCTTTATGCGTTCACCAAAAACTTTTGATACTTTCTTTACGTTAGAAATTATATCTCTTTCTATCATAATCTGTTGTGTTTTTAATGCTACTGCTGCACAAACTGGATGGGCTGAATAAGTATACCCATGGCCAAAAATACCCAAGTCATTTGCTTGACTTTCAATCGGTTTATATACCTTTTCAGACAATATAACCGCAGAAATAGGTAAATATGCAGACGACAAAGCTTTTGCAGTAGTAATTATATCAGGTTTAATATTAAAGGTTTCTGACCCCCACATATTTCCAGTTCTGCCAAAACCGCAAATAACCTCATCCGCAACCATTAAAATGTCATGTTTTTTTAAAATTTTTTGAATTTTTGGGAAATAAGATTCTGGAGGTATTATAACGCCTCCAGCACCCATTACAGGTTCTGCAATAAAAGCTGCTATCGTTTCTGGACCTTCTTCCAAGATTAACGTTTCTAGCTCTTTAGCCAATCTATCAGAAAAAGTTGCTTCATTTTCATTGGGTAAAGCATCATTAAAATAATCTGGCGCCTTAGTATGCAAAGCAAAGTCTAGAGGAAGTGAAAAACCATCCTGGGCGTAAGACATTCCTGTCAAACTTGCTGCTGCAATTGTCACTCCATGGTAACCTTTTTTTCTACTTATAATTTTCTTTTTATTCGGCAGCCCTCTTGCCAAGCTGTAATACCAAATCATTTTAATCGCTGTGTCATTTGCCTCTGAACCTGAATTTGCAAAGAAAACTTTACTCATGTTAACAGGTGAAATCTTAATCAAATGTTCTGCTAAGTCTATGGCAGGGTTTGCAGTTTTGCCTGCAAAGCTATGGTAAAAAGGAAGCCTTTTCAGTTGTTCGGTTATTGTTTTGATCAATTCATTTTCAGAAAAGCCTAAAGAGGCACACCACAGTCCACTCATACCTTCTATAAATTTTTTCCCTGTATCATCAAAAACATATATTCCATCACCTTTATTGATAATATGCGGTCCCTCTTGTGAAAGAGTACTTGGGTGCGTATAGGAGTGTAAATGAAACTCTATATCTCTACTATAATCAGAATTTCCTTCAAATTTTTTGTCATTATACATGCTGTCCACCATTTATATGTATTTCAGATCCATTTAAATAGTCTGACATATCACTACACAAAAAGTAAATGGTTTGAGCTACCTCCTCAGGAGTTCCAAATCTGCCAAGAGGAATTTTTGGCACAATCAGTTTCTCGCTTTCAGGCGAAATAATATCTGTTTTAATTTCTCCAGGGGCGATTGCGTTCACCCTAATACCTAATGGACCAAAATCTGACGCCATTTCTCTAGTGAGAGCGCTCAAAGCAGCCTTTGAAGTTGCATAAGCTGAGCCTGCAAACTCATGAACCCTGCTACCCGCTATAGACGTAACATTAACAATACTGCCTGACCCTTTTTCTAAGTGAGTTTTTAAAATTTTTGCTAAAAAAATTGGTGCAAAAAAATTCACTTGAAAAACTTCCTGCCAACAATCCTCTGAAGTGGAAATTGTATCCAATCTTTTATTATCAACACTTTTAGGAGATATCCCTGCATTATTTACAAGAGCATGCAAAGGCTTTCCATCTAATTTTTTAATTATGTCTTTTGATCCTTTAGAAATTTTATCCATTGAGCTTAAGTCCATTTGGACATGGTCATACACGCCATCTGACCAAGGACATTTCTCAGGGACTTTTTCTCGCGAGCAAGTTATTACTCTCCATCCAGCACTTGAAAATCTTTTTACAGTAGCGTGGCCTATTCCTCTACTCGCTCCAGTCAAAACAAGATTTTTTATTTCATTTTGAGCCATATATACACCATAGAAAAATTGTAAATGTTTTATTTATACAGTACTAATTTTGTACTGTATATAATTTTATTCCCTTATGCTTTCTCTCTACCCAGGTGATACCCCTCTCAATCGCTCTGATCGCCTCCGAAGTAACTCAACTGCAGTGAGTATTGCTATCGATAGAATTACAAGAATTGTTGCTACAGCAAGAATTGTTGGGCTAATTTGTTCACGAATGCCTGAAAACATTTGCCGCGGTATAGTTCTCTGCCTGACATCAGCCAGTTGAAGAACTACAACGACCTCATCAAAAGAAGTTATAAAAGCAAATAAACCCCCTGAAATTACTCCTGGTAGAATTAACGGCATTTGAACTTTGAAAAAAGTTCTTATTGGCCCTGAGCCAAGATTTGCTGCGGCTCGAGTTAAGTTGTTATCAAAGCCTGACAAAGTCGCAGTTACGGTGATGATCACAAAGGGCGTTCCCAAAATAGCATGCGCCAAAATTAAACCTATATAAGATTTTGCCAATCCTATTTGGCTATAAAAGTAAAAAAGCCCGGAAGCTGTAATAACTAATGGTACGATCATGGGCGAAATGAGTAGTGCCATAATAGGCCTTCTATAAGGCATTTCAGAGCGACTGAGACCGATTGCAGCCAATGTGCCGATAGAAGTGGCAAGAAGTGTCGCACCAATACCTATTATAAAACTATTTTTTATTGAGCGTATCCATTGCGCATTTTGCCAAACGTCTGTCCACCA
>Ga0066866_10001275_pt1 | contig 10371 bp, 8 predicted proteins | sample ETN01SmetaG_3_FD_66435 | JGI IMG/M metagenome (GOLD analysis project Ga0066866, IMG submission 66435) | Marine microbial and viral communities from oxygen minimum zone, Eastern Pacific Ocean - ETNP2014F12-01SV263 | ecosystem: Environmental > Aquatic > Marine > Oceanic ...
GGAGCCATGGGCGGTGGTTCGTGTGCATGCTGTGGAATCTTTATCCTGTTAATCGGTTTGGTAATGGCCCTCACCATGAAGGATGAGGTCCCCACCACTTACCAGGTCGATGAAGAAGGCCGTGTGATACAGATCCAAGGCGGTCAGGTGGCACCCAGCCCTGTTTCCATCACCCCTGGAACCGAGGGGCCTGCGGATGATCATCCGTCGGAGACTGAGGCATGGTACAAGCAGACCGAGAAATGAGTCCGTTCGTGTCTGTTTCTGATACCCCTCACCGAATCCATTAACAATGACTCGTAGAGTCATTGCGCTATGGCTGAGCGGCACGCTAAGGCTCACTCACGTTACGGGTGGCGGGGTTCAGCGATTATCCTATCCGTTCTCTTCCTTGTCCAGTCATTGGCGGCCGTCGTGGTTTCCGACGCTGGGTTCGATGAGATGACTATCTGCCAAGACTCCCCCTCCACCCTAGGTGGGATCTGTGATGACAGGTCCGATGGGGATGACGGGACAACCGACGTAACGGACTGGGTCGAGGGGATGTTCCACTTCAACATGACAAGCCCAACCGAGATACAGTTCCAGGCATCCTGGGCGATAAGGGAGTGGGACAAGTCGGGAATGGGACTTTTCAACTCGGCTTCCATGACCAACGCCCTTCAGTCTGACAACATTATGGCGAACGATGGTTTGCCTGCGGATGTCCTTAGGTCGGCCTTCGACGAGAACACAGACCCAAATGACGCTGGCTCCCCGACCATCCAGGAGTCCTTGCTGTCGGAGATAGACGGTTCGATCTCGAGCTTCTTGTCGAACTGGGGTGGCTCTTCGACTCCGGACACCAGCTGGTCTGACAGGATCTTCCTCCCCGACGACTCGGGAGTGATGTCTGGAGTTGATTGCGAGCTCGACCCTCTGTTGGACAGTGATGGGAATGCATTCGAGCCGCCGATTTGCATCTCGACAAACGTAAACATCACTCTTCCCATTTCCAGCACCTATGGGCTCAATGGCGTGAGTTCCTCTGGCCTTGACACGGCACTAGAGGGGTTGTTGGTGATGGGTTCCCAAATTACAACCAATTTCGATGTAAACGTGAATCCTGGGCACAAGGGTACCTATGCGATACAGCCACCAAGTTATGCCACTGTCGCGAATGCAGGTGGTTGGGTAGGAGAGGAGGTAGATGAGTTAGCTGATGATGGCACGGAATACAAATCCGGTCTGTGGACCGTGGACAATCGCGCCAATCAAAATGGTATTCTTCGAGCAGATCTGGACATGAGGATGGGTTACAGAGCCACCGATGGGACGGGTGTCGTGGACGTCAGCCCCCTTGACAAGAGTCTGGATCTCAGTGTCACGGTGGATCTTTCAGACGAGGACAACTCGTTCATCGAGGTCTTGGTTGGCATTTACCAGATACAATCCAGCTCCCTGACTAGTTGGGGCGTGCCCCCCCTGATGCCAGCGAACAAGGCCACCATCCCTGTAATCACATCAGATGGGATCCGCATGGCGTATCACACGGGCCTGATGGACCTGGAAGACTTGTCCAGCAATATCCCGGTCTCTGGAATAGGCCAGGCGATTGCCGGCTCCAAGGAGGGTTTGAATGTGGCAATGGGGGGTTTCACCTGGACTTCCGTTTCACAGGCACCGATGAGTCCCGGTGGCCTGAACCATACCCATGTCTTCCCTTGCTCGAGAGGGGTGCATTACTGCATGGAAGGAAACATTGCCATGGATGACTCGTACCCAGTGTACATGCGTTCAGTGAGTCACACGTTCCCCCTCAGCCTTGCAGACCTGCTTGGTGGAAACCTAGGGGAGTCTGGCTTCATGAACTCCGTCTCTGGAGATGACCTCAGCAAGCTTCTGAACTCCGGGATGCAGTTCTCGACTGTGCTGAGCGATGAAACAATGGAGTCGTTCATCGGGGATCTACTGCCCGATGGAGTAAATGCTGATCTCACGATGACAATCGTGCTACCCGCTTGGGCTTCGACATTCGGAGGGGGTGACTCGGTCGTTCTGACCTACAGGTCATCTGGGACCCATGATGGTGGCATCAGCATCACCGGATCGGATTCTTTCTCATGGAATCATGCGATTTGCAAGAATACCGCAGAAGAGAATTGCTCTGACACTACTCCTGACGTGGTTTGTCCCTCGACTTCGAAGAGTTGTGCTTACCTCGAAGTAGATTTAGATCTCGCTGATGTGTCTTTCGCAAGCCTACCTATTTCCAAGGGAGGTCATGTGGAGTTCGCACTATCGGTGGACCTGACGATCCACAGAATCGCTGTCCCTGACTCATTGTTCAATTCCCTGAACTCTGGTTCCACCAACTTGGATCTGGATGTGCTGCCCTCCGACCTGTTGCGGGCTTTGCTTGACATCGGTTCTAGGGGAGACCCCCTTGAAGTGGATTTCGACCTATGTGATAACGGCAGGAGTTACTGCGAGCAGACGATTCCGTTTTCCTCTCACAACACCACAGGCCTCCCTGCCTACGCAAAGAGCCTGGGGAGAGACATCGAGAGTCTGATCAGGGATGCTTCGAATGAGTTGACTGCGGATGAAGGGAACGGAATCGGGACAATGGATATGTCTGGTTTGTCAGTAGATATCCAATTCCCGCATAGCATGCTAACGGACACTGATGCATCTATCGGTGACGAGCGGGGGATTGTGCTTAGCGTGAATATTCCGAGCGTCAAGATTGCTACAGGAATAGACAACTCCTGGGTGGAACTGTTGGGCATCGCGAGAGGGGGGGATGGGGACTTGCAGGTAGGGGTCGTGGCAACCGACCCCGCAAGCGCCCTGGTGTCTCCCATCCTTACTCCGATGATTTCCGCGATGAGTGGTTTGACCGACGCCCTCTCTGCTAGCGTGGTGAGTACCGAAGGGGTACGGTCACCCGAAGTTGTCTTCATCGAGGTGCCGGCATCGGGACTATCTGACATTGGCCCGAGTGAGATGGGTTTGAGCGTGCATGGATTCTTCACGGTCACGATGCCCCTGGGCATAGAGTTGGAGGGTTTTTCTTCCAAGAATAATAGGTATTCTGATACAATCGACGAGGTTTCAAGTCGCCAAGTCATCACCTACGAGATCGCACCGGGAATGGGTCAGGACGTCGTGGAGTTCACCCTACTGCTTACTCCGATGTGGATTATTGCCCAACTTCAGATTTATCTGATTGTGGGGGTTCTTTTCGTTCTCTGGAGAGCCCGGAGGAGGATGACTCGAAGAAAGCGAAAGAGGAGGGCTGAGGCGCTTGTGGCGCTTGAGGAGTCAGTTGCCTCCCCTATTGGGTATATGCCCCCTCAACCGACTGTCGAGGTTCTTCAGGTGTCGGACAATGGAATCGTGATAAAGAGAAGATTGGTGGGCACTTAGTGAGGTCTCATGAGGGCCTTCCTGATGGTTTTCGTAGTACTCGCTGCCCCACTAAGCGGATGCCTTGGGGGCAGTAACTCCAACCTGACTTCCGATGATCTTGAAATTGCTCCCGGTACCTTGGTCGCAGGGGTGTTCCAAGACGTGGAATTGGAAGCGAGTCGGGGCATGTCTGTCTTCGTCCCATACTTGGTTAGGGACCCTGTGACTGGCTTCGTGCAGAACTCAACTGTAGTGGACATAGGAAGCGGCTCGTCAGTTACGATCAACATGCTCGCTCCCCCAAGGGCGTCCCTACTAGTGATGCTTGTTGGAGAGGAGGGTCGAGAAAATTGGCCCGTTCGTGACGCGAACGAGTCTTGGAGTTCTTGGTTGGATAGAGGCGGCTCAGAGGGGGAGGGTGGCTTCGGGTTAAGCAGAGTCAGTGCCAATACGACTCTGGACGTCGTAAACGCTAGCTGGGACTCTGGTGGTTCGGTCTTGGTGAAGACTTTGCTATCAGAGAGGCCAGCGTCCGTCGCGGAGGGCGAAGGCGGTCAGCACTCATCTGGAGTGGTGCATGGCAGGGTTGTCTACGATAGGCTTTACGAGATCACAGACCCAACTAACTCGCTCGACCCAGTGGACGGCAAGGCGGGATACTGGGACAGGTGGGCGGGACAGGGCAATGCCGCATACGAGGATGCCGCCCAGTACCTGATTTCCGAGCTGTCCTCATTCGGCCTGGAGGTGATGTCCCACCGATTCGAGTTCACTGACATCCTAGGCAACCAGAACCCAGAATCATACAACATATGCGCCTACAAGTGGGGGAGCGTCTTCACGGACGAATGGCTGGTGTTCGGGGCTCACTTTGACGTGGCCCCTCCAGCGAACTTGGTCTTGCTCGACCCGCATGTTACGGGGAGTAGGTCGTATGGGACTCGGGTCGGTGCTTACGACAACTCAGCGGGAACTTCGATGGTGATGGAGACTGCTAGGGCCCTCGCCGAGTTCGAAAGCAGGAGGACGATGGTGTTCTGCCTGTGGTCGGGAGAAGAGGGGGGCAAGAGGGGCTCGGATTACTGGACCGACTACTACGTCAAGGAGGACAATCCCGGTGTCGTGGTTACCAACTACATCAATCTCGACATGGCGGGTGTGAACTGGCCGGGAGGAGGGGGCGCCCCCCATGGTGACCCAGACCCCCAGATTGACGAGGATGGCTACCCGAAGGACTCGGAGGTGTGGCCTATGCGTGTCTATATCGGGCCCGGGCCGAATCACGATCGTCTCGACCAGCCAGGCATGGTTGGGCTGTCAAACTGGATCGGATCGGATGCTCTGGGCCTGGAGAACCAGATGGGTACGCTTGTGGGAGACGGATACTCTGCCGATACGTGGAAGACGGATGTGTGGCTGGACATGGACAGGCCCGAGATAATCGTCTATGAGGACACCACCGCGCGAAGCGACCATGCGAGTTTCCAGGACAACCTCGGCACTGTCACCGTTGGTTTCGGAGGTCTCGTGGACGGGTACTGGTGCTATCACCAAACCTGTGACACTCTCGAGGAGATGGAACAGTGGATGGATACCACAGGCAAGGACTATGGTGAAGAAAACACGGGAGTAGCGAACGTTGTGAACAGTCTCGACATGATCACATGGTGGGCGCTAATGACCTTCTTCCACTGCGACGAGCAGCCGGTCTTGAATGCGTTAGACTAGCACGCGAGTGGAACTACAGTATTCCGTTGGTCTGGGTTGTGATGTAAACCATGGCTATTGCCACACTTAGACAAATGTAGAAAATGGGTTCTGACCAGGTCTTAATCTTCTTCCCATCGAGGGGTCCGAAGGGAAGCATGTTGAACGCGCACAGAATGGCATTGCCCCACAGCCAGTATCCTATGACGAGGTCGATTAGTCCGACGAATCCACCCAGGACGAGCCAGGCGCTGTAGGCAAGCGCCCATAGGGCCATGTTGGTGATGGGTCCGGCCACGGCTATCTTGCCGAATTGGTTCCTCGTGGCGTTTCCTGCGACCATTACCGCACCGGGTGCCATGAATACGATTCCTAGGAAGGCGGCTAGGATCAAGCCGAACCTCAAACCGCTTGGATCGGCCCTGAACTCAGCCCAGCAACCGTAGTACTTGGCCACGAACTTGTGAGCAAACTCGTGCAGGAGGAATGCCGGTGCAAGCGATATCAGAGAGAGCAGGCAATAACGCGGAAAGGAAGAGGATAGGTTGAACACGCCTCCATCGAACATCAGTGCTAGTGCCAGTGTGAATGCTCCCGTGGCTAGTGCCAGGTGTTTGATCTCCGTTCTTGAGAAGTGCCATATCGAGCCCTTGTGCATGGAAGCAGAAGCCATGGATCTTGGATCTCCGAAGAAGCTGGAGGTCATCCTGCCCCCTTGGTCCATCTGGACGATTCTGATTCGCGGTTGCCTCCACGTTCCGTCATCCCTTGCAGCAGAATGGCTACTAGCCCTCTGTCGGGCTTCAAGTGGGTCGTCATCAACCCTCCAAGCCCGGGGGTCCCTCTCGGCTGCCATCGAATACTGGTCTCAATCGTCTGATATCAATGCTATTCGGATTAGTCGTCCAGCATTTCCTCTATCTCAAGGATGAGGTCGTCCCATGTCATTGGTGGTTTCGAGTCCCCATCCCGGAGTATCTCTCGCATCTCCTCCATCTGGACTTCGTCCGGTGGTTTACCCGCCCACCTGTTCTTGTTTCCTACTTCTCGAATCAATGATGTCTTGCGAGACAGCCTCTGGCTCCTAGACCTCCTCTCACGGCCATCCGTCTCGGGATCGTGTTGGTGCTCGCGTATCATTTCCGAGTAGGTTTGCATCCATTTCCCGTGAGAGTCGTCGTCTGTATGGCTGAATGGGTCGGCTAGCATGGACACTAGCTCCCTCGCGAGCCTTTGAGCCTTCGTTCTGGCTTTGCCTGTGGTTAGCCTGTCCCTGGCCCTGGTGTGACCCTTGATGCATTCCTTGCATCTGGTGGAACCGGCTACATCGAGTGCATCGCACATGAGGCAGCAGACCGAGAAACCCATCTGCTCCATGGCCCTTCTGGGAAGCGACATGGCTGCTGCTATCAGTAGCGAGTTATGAGAGTCACTCGGATTCGAACGCGGACAAGACCCCGAATCCTTCCAGAAGGCTCGGCCCGCTTCCAAGGTAGCAGAGGATACCGCGCCTGCTCCTGGAATCCTCGGGAGTGGAGTTGTGGTCCGTGGCACACGAGCCAGTACAGCCGTCAGCGAAGGCGATGTACACGCGTCCCTCTCTGTCAATATGTAAGTCATTGAAGTCCAACAGGTTCCTATTGGATCCCCCGATATCGCGACAGTCGCCACTGTTTAGGCAGATGCTTCCTATCTGGACAGGATCGGCGGAGGCTCGGACGGTGTGGAAAACCGGATTCGGGTCAAGCGCATTGAGACTGTATGTGACATAGAGGTAGTAGCTGACATTTCCATTGGCGTAGTGGGCGTTTCCATCCCACGGTTCGCCATCGATGTTGGATTGGTTCAGCTCGCTGCCATTCTCGCTACCCAAGTAGGTTATCGCAATTCGGCCCGGATCTCCAGCATCGATTTGTGGGAATGCAGTTGAGATGACTTGATTGGGGCTGATTCGCATGCTGGTCTGGCTCCAAGAGTCACCGGAGTCGGTGCTTACTGCCATGTAAACGCCCTCGTCTGCGCCTGTCCATATGTGATATGCGTTGGATTGCGTGTCGGTTGCCACCTCTGAGTTCTTTCGTGGGTATGGGGTTCCCTGGTCTTCGCCCATGGTCCGTTCGAACCAAGACAAGCCGTTATCCTTGGAAACTATGACAGTGGGAGTCTCGACCCTGGGTGTGACATAGACGGTTCCATCGGGTGCTGAGGTAATCGCCCCGTGGAGGCCCCCATTCGTGGTCGCCAGCCCTACTAGCAAGCCTCCTGCCTCGAACGTCGCCCCCCCGTCGAAGCTAGTGTAGCAGAATATGCCGACACCTTTGTTGTAGCAGTAGTACACCGCTTGGTCGTAGAATGCCTGTGACACGATTCCTCCAATCCCGTAGCCACTGCTGGTCCAGGGGCCCGTTGCCAGTTTTATGTGGTCATTGATAGGGGTCGAACCTGAGTCGTGCGGATTGCCTATCCACGTTTCGCCATCGTCGTCGCTCCAGCAAATCCAAGAGGTCTCTAGGCCCTGCATCTGTACGTTGAAAATCCGGTCTGTCACTGGATCGACCCACCCATACGGATCGTTCGTCTGGAAGGCACACAATGGCCCGGACACGTCCTCCCATGTGCTCCCGTGATCGCATGAGCGCATTACCTTCTCGAATGCGATGAAGAAGATGCACCCGCTGGAGGTCACTCCAAGGCTGGGCTCTGCGCCATCCTCTCCCACGTCACTGAAGTTGAACACCAGCGGAAGTGGGAGTTCGTCAACGGGAAGCCCATCCGGACCTGTGACAAACACTCCCGGTGGTGCCTTTTCGTCCTCGACCTGTATAGTGGTTTTGTCATCCTGGAGACAGCCGGAGAATGGCATTAGCACGAGCAACATCGCGGTAGCCAATGCCATCGCTGAGCGCGTCATTGCACCTTGGCGTCGCGTAATGGGCTTGAAACCTGCTGATTATTAGCAGCCCATCCATCGGAGTGCTCGTGGACCAAGAGACAATCCATCGAAGACGATGGTTGATTCTCGGGATAATGAGCCTGAGTCTTGTAATCACCCTCCTCAACAATGTCACTGTCAACGTCGCCCTGCCTGAGCTTTCGAAGGATTTGGGGGCAGATAACACCGAATTGCAGTGGATTATGGATGCATATGTAATCGTGTTCGGTGGTTTGCTCCTCGTGATGGGGGCATTCGGGGACAGGTTCGGGAGAAAGCATGCGTTGCTGGTCGGTCTTGCAATCGTGGGATTGGTCTCCGCGTTAACTGCCCAGTATGCCACCACTTCCGAGCAGGTAATCGGTGCTAGGGGCCTGATGGGTCTCGGTGCGGCTCTGGTGATGCCGGCAACACTCTCTGTAATTGTCGTCGTCTTCCCCCCGGAGGAGAGGGGGAAGGCTGTTGGCGTATGGGTGGGCATGGCCGGGGTTGGAGCTCCGATTGGCCTCCTCGTAGGTGGTTGGGCGGTGGAAAACTTCGATTGGAGGGCAGTTTTCTGGATCAATCCGCCGATTATCGCGTTGGCGATGGTCCTCTGTATCCTTCTTGTTCCAAACTCCAGGGACGAGGCTGGTTCCCCGATGGACCCGGTCGGAGGCGCGCTTTCGATTGGAGCCCTGGGTTTTGTTCTCTTTGCAATAATTGAGGGACCGAGTTTGGGGTGGGCAAGTCCCGAAGTATTGTCACTAGGGACCATCGGCGTGGTCCTGACTTTCCTTTTCGTTTGGTGGGAGAGAAAGACAGAGTACCCAATGCTCCCGATTGATTTCTTCCGAAACAGAGGTTTCTCTCTCGGGTTGATTGCGATTAGCCTAGCATTCTTCGTGATGTTCTCATTCATGTTCACCCAGATGCTGCACTTCCAGTTGGTTAGAGAAAGGAGTGCTTTGGAGGCAGCGTTGCGATTCCTGCCTCTACCTCTGGGACTTATGCCCAGTGCGGCGAATAGTGACAGGCTGTGTGAAAGATTCGGAAGCAACAACGTTGTTTCATCCGGTCTAGCAATTATTGGGGTGGCTATGTTGATTTTCACCACTGTGGGAGTGGGGACGCCGTATTGGACGCTCGCTGTGATCTTCTTCCTGATTGGAGTGGGGATGGGGTTGACCATGGCACCTTCAACGACGATGGTGATGGATTCAATTCCTCATGACAAGGCTGGCGTCGGTAGTGCTACGAATGACGCCAGCAGAGAGGTTGGGGGTGCCTTTGGAATCGCCATAGTAGGAAGTGCTGTGAATGAGATATACCAGAGTGAGATGGTCGTTCCCGTTGGCCTCGAGGCGCAATCTGCATTGGTTTCCGAGTCTTTCCCAGCTGCCATTAGAATAGGGAATGAGTTGTTGGCCCAGGGAAACGCCATTGGGATGGAGTTGATTGGGAACGCGCAACACGCCTTCGTCGAAGGGATGACGGGCGCTGCAGCGATATCGGCGTTGGTAGCGTTTGTGAATTCGATCCTGGTCAAGTTGTACATGCCAAGAGCGGTCCCCTCTGAATCGGAGGGCGCTTGAGCGTAAGGTAGTCTCATGAGAGCGGAGGGGGCTTTGTGTCGATCCCCCAGGTAGTCGTGCTGGCTGGTGGTTTGGGGACCAGGCTTGGGGAGTTTTCGAAGAGTACCCCAAAGGCGCTCGTGGAAGTCGGAGGGAAGCCGATTCTATCGCACATCCTCGACTGGGCAGCATCACAAGGTTGTAGCAGGGCATTGATTCTGACTGGTCACCTTGGAGGTCAATTCGAGGGCTTTGAGCACCATTTGGTTGAGTTGACCTTCTTCAGGGAGTCTCGGCCCCTTGGGACGGGGGGAGCTCTATGGAACGCCAGGAGCCTGATAGAGGATCGTTTCGTTCTTCTGTGGGGTGATGACCTCCATATGGTCAATTATAGCAATCTCGTTGATGCTCATCTTGCTTCGGGTTGCGAGATGACGATGACAGTGACGCGCGGGCACTCCTCTTTCAATCTCGAATACGGAGGGGGGCGTGTATTGAGATATGACAAGGGGGGGCTGAATCCAGAGGGGCTAAATGGATACGAAGCGGGTACTAGCGTCATCGAGAAGGCCGTTCTGGAAAGATATGGCAGGGGCGGTTCTTGGAGTTGGGAAGGAGAAGTGTACCAGTCCATGGCAGGATCGATTGCCGCTCACTTGGATGATTCTGCATTCTGGGATATGGGGACACCTGAGCGACTTTTCAGACTAGAGCGATTCCTCGAGGAAAGCTGATCGGGATGGCACCAGTAGCTCTCCTGGTAGGACCTCGTCGTTCTCGATGAGA
>Ga0066866_10001276_pt1 | contig 10368 bp, 8 predicted proteins | sample ETN01SmetaG_3_FD_66435 | JGI IMG/M metagenome (GOLD analysis project Ga0066866, IMG submission 66435) | Marine microbial and viral communities from oxygen minimum zone, Eastern Pacific Ocean - ETNP2014F12-01SV263 | ecosystem: Environmental > Aquatic > Marine > Oceanic ...
TATTCTCTTTCCAGTAGTGTTTTTTTTGAAATTTTTTTTATGGTGTTTTTTGGTAATGTTAAAATTTAATATAAATTTCATGTTTTGCTTGTAAGCTTTTGATTGCAATCGTAACTTCACACATGCACAATCTCTCTCAGATAAAAATATTTAGGTAATTTTGTGGCAGAAATTAACAAAAAGGATAATTGGGATCCGAGCTCATGGCAAAGCATGAATGCATCTCAACAAGCTAATTATCCTGATCAGGATAAATTAGAAGCAGCTGTTGCAGATTTGAAAAAATTGCCACCCATAGTGACATCATGGGAGGTGGATAAACTCAGAGAGCATATAGCATCAGCGCAAAAAGGTGAGGTATTTGTACTTCAAGGCGGCGATTGTGCTGAAAGTTTCTCAGACTGCACATCAGAAAGTATTGTAGCTAAATTAAAAATATTGCTACAAATGAGTACCGTCATACAGTATGGACTCAAAAAACCTGTTGTCAGAATAGGCAGAATGGCGGGACAATACGCAAAACCAAGATCCGCTGATACCGAATCACGAAATGGTGAAGAGTTGCCTAGTTATCGTGGTGATATTATAAATCGTAGCCCCTTTACGAGTGATGATCGTGTGCCTGATCCCAATTTAATTCTTAGAGGTTATGAAAGAGCTGCTTTAACAATGAATTTTGTAAGATCTTTGATAGATGGAGGTTTTGTTGACTTGCATCATCCTGAGTACTGGGATTTAGATTGGTTGGGTCATTCTAAAATGGCTGATCGATACCATGAGATTATTAAAACAATTACTGAATCTATAGATTTTATTGAGTCGACATCAGGAAGACCGCTTTTCCTTTCTCAAAAAGCTGAGATTTATGCTGCACATGAAGGCTTACATTTGCACTACGAACAATCTCAAACACGTTTTATAGAAAGAACTGATAATTGGTATAACTTAACCACACATTTTCCTTGGATTGGTATGCGCACTGCAGAATTAGATGGAGCTCATGTTGAGTATTTTCGTGGTGTAGCGAATCCCATGGGCATCAAGATTGGCAACGGAATGACAACAGAATGGCTCCAAGACCTTGTTAAAATACTTAATCCACTTAATATACCTGGAAAAATTACATTAATTCATAGATTTGGATCCGATGATATTGAAGCAAATCTTCCGAAATTAATTGAGGCTGTGGAGGCTATAAAATCACCAGTACTTTGGGTTTGCGATCCAATGCATGGCAATACTGAATCTACGTCAAATGGTACCAAGACAAGACGTTTTGATAAAATAATTTCTGAATTGGCGTCAGCGTTTAAAGTGCATAAGAAAATGGGGACATACTTGGGTGGTGTGCATTTAGAGTTAACCGGAGAAAATGTGACCGAATGTACTGGAGGAGCTCGAGGCTTGAATGATGATGACTTGGCCACAGCATACAAATCTACTGTAGATCCAAGATTAAATTATGAACAAGCCATGGAGATTGCTCTTGGTATTGCAGGACTTGAGGAAAAAAGTCGTTAATCTAGATTCTTAAGCATTGACCACGCTTTTTTTATTGATATCGATATATTTTCACCAGGCTTAATTGAATTAATTTCCCATGGTCCAATTTGATAACGAATAAGCCTTAATGTCGGAAGATTGATGGATGCGGTCATTCTGCGAATTTGATGATTTTTACCTTCCGTAATTACCACATCTATCCAAGATGTAGTTATATTTTGTCTGTGTCTTATAGGTGGATTTCTTTTCCAAATTGGTTCAGGTTGATCAATTATTGAAGCCTCAATAGCAATTGCCAGTCCATCTTTGAGTTGTAAACCTTTTTTTAATTTATCAATATCACTTTTTAATACGGGGCCTTCAACTTGCACCCAATATCGTTTTTTTAATTTAAAAGTTGGTTCAGTGATACGTGCCTGTAGTTTTCCGTCATTAGTTAACAAAATAAGCCCCTCGCTTTTCTTGTCCAATCTTCCAGCAGGGTAAACTGATTTATTTACAATAAATCCTGATAGATTTTTTTTGTTACCGCTAAATTGACTGATGATCCCAAAAGGCTTGTTAAGTAATATTAATGGCATGAATTGTTCACGAAAATATCATATTAGAATTTTTCTATTATACTGATATAAATGTAACACTGAGAAATCTTGAAAACTACGCAATTAAATAAATCAATCGTGCAATTAGACATAATGAAATCACCGCAGAAATTTTTGCGAAATTTACCCTCAAAACCAGGTATTTATATGATGCTTGGTAAGAAAGATAACGTTTTGTATGTTGGCAAAGCTAAAGATTTAAAGAAACGAATACCACATTATTTTCAGTCAAAATTAAGTGATCCAAAATCTACACTCTTGATGACGAAAGTTTGCAAGATTGATTTTACTGTCACCAATACTGAAACCGAAGCTTTATTGTTGGAATACACGTTAATAAAGAAATGCAAGCCAACATACAATGTTGTTTTAAGAGATGATAAGAGTTATCCGTATATTTATATTTCTGGCAATCATGATTACCCAAGAGTCGAATTTAAAAGGAAAGACAGACTAGAGAAAGGTGAATATTTTGGCCCTTATCCTAATGTAACGGCAGTAAGAGAAACACTTGCAGAGCTTCAAAAAGTTTTCTTAGTTAGGCAGTGCAAGGACAGTTACTTTAAAAATCGATCTAGACCTTGTTTGCAATATCAAATTAAAAGATGTTCGGCACCATGTGTTGATTTAATTTCTGAAAAAGATTATTCAAATGATGTGAAATCAACAGCATCATTTTTAAAAGGAAGAAATACCAGCATCATAAATTCATTGGCAAGAAAGATGGATAAACTATCGCGTAATCAAAACTATGAAGAAGCATCTAGATACAGAGATCAAATAAAACGATTAAGAGTTATTCAAGCAAAACAGCTTAATACAGCAAACAATAAACATGATATGGATGTTATTGGTATTGCATCAAGTGGTTCGGTGCATTGTGTTGCGGTCTTATTTGTAAGGAATGGTATAGTCTCAGGCAGCAAAAATCATTATCTAAAGATCAGTGGTTACACTGACAAGTTGACCATTCAGTATGGTTTTTTGACGCAACATTATTGTGGCATCAAATCTCCATCTGAAATAATTGTTCCAGAGGAGATAAGTAATAAAGTATTAATGGAGGATTCTTTTTCAGTAAAGTCTGGCAGAAAAGTAAGATTGAGTAATAAAGTACGCGGACATCGATTAAGGTGGCTAACTCTTGCTAAGAATAATGCTAAACATGGCCTTCAATATAAGATATCCAATGACTCTTCACTGGCATTACAATTTAATAATTTAGGTCAATTATTCCTTAAGAATAAAATGCCAAGAAGGTTAGAGTGTTTTGACGTAAGCCATATATCAGGAGAGGCTACAGTTGCATCTTGTGTTGTCTTTGACGATTCTGGCCCCTTAAAAAATGAATACCGGAGGTTCAATATTAAGTCAAGCCAACATGGTGATGATTACATTGCATTATCAGAAGCAATTGAAAGAAGATATGAAAAGATCGTTAAAAATGAAGCAAAAATGCCAGATATCTTGTTTCTTGATGGAGGAAAAGGTCAATTATCAAGTTGTGTTAATGTCCTTAAGAGATTAGGTATTACCAATTTGAAAGTCATTGCCATCGCAAAAGGAAAATCAAGAAAACCAGGAGCAGAGAAATTATTTGTAACCGAAAGAAAGGCGCCATTAAAGCTCCCTGTTGATTCGCCAGCCATGCATTTGATTCAAAGGATTAGGGATGAGGCGCATAGATTTGCAGTTATAGGTCACCGGCAAAAAAGAAGAATGAATCGTAATAAATCTAAATTAGATGGCATCGACGGTTTGGGGCCGAAAAAACGAAGAGAGCTTTTAAAGCAATTCGGTGGCATCCATGGCGTAATTGATGCTGGAGTAGATGACTTAATCAAGATCAATGGAATAAGTAAGTCAATGTCTGTTCGTATTTATAATAATTTACATAATGACAATTGAGTTTTAAGATAGATTAATGAAGATTACATTAGCAAATCTATTAACAATAACCAGAATTGCTGCCATCCCAATTGTAGTAATTTGTTTTTATTTGAAATACGATTTTGCACGACCAGTCGCCGGAATTATATTTGGCTTGGCTGCGTTCACTGATTTATTGGATGGCTATGTTGCACGAAATTATAATCAAGCATCAAGGTTTGGTGCGTTTTTAGATCCGGTTGCAGATAAACTAATGGTAGCAATCGTTCTAGTGCTATTAGTTCAATCAGACCCCGGTTGGTATGTAGATATAATTGCCATAATAATTATAGGCAGAGAAATTACCATTTCAGCTTTACGGGAATGGATGGCTACAATCGGAGATAGAGCAAAAGTTGCTGTTTCATGGTCCGGTAAACTAAAGACAATCTTACAAATGTTTGGCATAGGATTTATGGTCTACAAAGAACCTATCTTTGATACAGATGTTTACGCATTAGGCTTTATTTTTCTTTTGTTAGCCGCTGGTATGACGTTATGGTCAATGTTTAGATACTTGCAAGCTGCTTGGCCATCAATGCAAAAAGAATCTTAAAATGCATAGAAATGCTGTAGAACTCATAAAGAGTTTTTCAGGAAAAAATTCAAAGATTTTTGAGCCATTCTTCTGTTTTTCGGAAGAATCTAGAATTACAGATGTTGAAATTTATGCTGTCGGAATGAATGCAGCAAGTGCTCGGTATTCTTCAAAGTGGGAAATATGGAAGCACACAAATATTATTTTACGCCTCAAAACCAACGATGGTTTCGAAGGTGTCTCTGGAGTGACCTCGAATCATGAAATAAAATTCAGTCAAGAGCTGTTACTCGAGCTACAAAATGTTATTACCGATTTCCTTGCACTAAATACACTAGACCCTGTAGAAGTAGGGAGAAAGTTGGAAAAAATACATCCAGAATTAAGTGATGCAGCATTGTCCAGTATTGATATTGCATTATGGGATTTAGCAGCACGTAAGGCAAAATTACCTCTTTATCAAATGCTAGGAGGAGAGGAAAATTCAATCGAAGCTTATGCCAGTTTACCTTTCTATGATTCTCTTGCTGAGTATATTAAAGCAATCGACGAGTATGCATTTTATGGATACAGGGTATTTAAATTTCATGTTTGGGGTCACTTTGAAAAAGACATCCAACTTGTTAGATTGATCAACGAGACTTATGCAAGCTCTTCTTATAATTTTATGATTGATCTCGAAGGAGAGTACAATTTTGACGAAGCGCTTAAATTGGGAACAGAATTAGATAAGAGTTTATTTTTATGGCTAGAAGCGCCAATTAATGACAAATTGTTAACCGAGTACAGTACACTCAAGAAAAATCTTAATGTGCCGATTCTGCCGGATGGCTATAGTATTTATTCCCCTGAATTTATTAAAAATGGCATTGAAAAAGATTCTTGGAGTGCAGGCAGGTTTGATGTAACCATCATTGGTGGTATTTCCAAGGCACTCAATCTATTAATTATTGCTAACAATGCCTCTCTTCCAATAGAGATCCAAAGCTGGGGCTACACATTAACTCAAGCGGCTAATCTTCATCTTATGTTAGTGAACTCAAGAACCAGATTCTTTGAAAACCCAATGCCCAGCGATGCCTATGAATTTGGAATCAAGGGTGATAGCTTAGTTAATAAAGGAAAGGCAAATGCTCCAAAAGGTGACGGCATTGGCATTGTAGTTGATTGGAATAATTTAAAAAACGCAGATTTCTATAATAAGGTTAATGCGAAAGTTAATGAGTAAAATAGCAAGAAGAGATTTTATTAATGGTACCCTAATGATTGCCGGCAGCTCTATGCTTCCTGTTAATGGCAGTAGTCAAGCTGTTATGGCGGCACTAGAGCCATCTTATTACCCTCCATCAATTCATGGCTTACGCGGAAGTCATCACGGTTCAAACGAGCAAGCACATGCTCGTGCATGGAACAAACAAACAGATTGGGGCCTAACTTCTGACTTAAAGGAAGAGTACGATTTAGTTGTTGTTGGAGGAGGTATTAGCGGTTTAGCAGCTGCTTATTTTTATCAGCAAGAGCATGGCAGAGACAAAAAAGTACTCATACTGGATAATCACGATGATTTTGGTGGTCATGCAAAACGCAATGAACATGATGTAGAAGGTAATCTTCTTATAGGTGAAGGTGGTTCTGAATCAATTGAGCAAACGCGAGCGCTTAGTGGCGTTGTTCTCAATCTATTTGACGATTTAGGCTTGAATTTAGATCGGTTTAAAATCACGTATGACTCTAATTTTTTCAAAAAACATGGTCTTGGCGCGGCAACTTATTTTAATAAGAAAGTGTTTGGCGAGGATAAGTTAGTAAAGCATCCGTATGGAGATTATCCCGGTTTTATGGAAGGACTTTTGAAATCGACACTTTCTTATGAGCGAGCTGTGGAAGAAGCGCCGTTAAGCAAAACAGGTAAACAACAATTGTTAAGAGTAATGCAAGGCAATCCAAAGTCACTAAATATACCAAAATCTCAATGGCAACAATATATACAAACGCATTCTTATTTTGATTACCTGATTAATATATTAGGCGTTGATAACCCTGGAATACTTACGATGGCTAGGAATTCCATTGTCGATTACGGGGGCACGCCAGATACCATGACCATGCAAGAAGCAATAGAGGGCAGTGCCTTAGGAATGAATGCTATTAACTGGAACGATGCTTTGGCAGAGGGGTCAGCGCCCGTCGATTATATTGATAAAGGTGACGGAACATATGCAGCAGAAGATCCCTTTATTCACCATTTTCCAGACGGTAATGCAACGATCGCACGGATGCTAGTTAAGAAAATGGTTCCCGAAATTGGATCCGGGGAAAATGTTGAAGAGATAGTGCTGTCCAGATTTAATTATGACAAATTAGATTTAGCCAAAAATAATGTTCGCATTCGATTAAGTAGTACTGTTGTCAACGTTAAACATCTTGGTAATCCACACAATTCTGATGCTGTGGCAATCAATTATGTTCAAGGTAAAAAGTCATACGCAGTTAAAGCAAAAAATACAATTCTAGCTTGCTACAACATGATGATTCCGCATATTGTTTCAGATTTACCTGAAGATCAGTATATAGCACTAAGTAAGTTATCAAAGATCCCATTACAATTCTCTAATGTTGGATTGAAAAATTGGCGAGCAATGAAAGAAATTGGGGTAGGTATGGCAATGTCACCAGGAAATATTCATCAAGCAGTAAATATGGATTTTCCAGTTAGTGTTGGTGGTTATGAATATACTAAATCACCTGATGACCCATGCATTCTTCATATGCGTTGCTGTCTTCAGGGAGATACTCCAAGAGCCCCTTCAATTCAACAATTCAAAGAAGCCAGATACAGAATGTTGGGCTTGAAATTTAGTGATTATGAAATGGAAATTAGAAGTCACTTGAATGGAATGTTTCCAAAAAATTTGTTCAATTTTGATCGAGACGTTCAAAGTATAACGATCAATCGCTGGGCTCATGGTTATTCTTATGGTGATGCCGGTCCTGTTGGCCGGCGACCATTTGGCAGAATTGCTATTGCTAATAGTGACGCCGTTAATAGCTCCCTTGTTCAGAGAGCTATTGATGAGGCTTGGAGAGCAGTGAATGAACTGGGGTAATTTCGGTTGCTCGGGTAATCATAAATATAAATTTATTTATTTTATTGCTCTTTTTAACTTATCAATTTTTTCTTATGCGGCCAGTAACGAGCAATTCTTGCTTAATTATCCGAACCTTGATGATTCAGATGGCGAAGTAATTCTTGAAAATGAGCATGTTATTTTGCAGAAACTGATAGTAGGTCCAGGAGAGTGGGAAGGTATTCATAGTCATCCAGGTAACCAGATTTATGTTCATATAAAAGGCGGATTTTGGTCTGGAAGGTTGGGCGGAGAAATTGAATACGAAAGAGAATTTGATGAAGATGGCTCGGTTGGTTGGATGGATGCCATACCAATTGAAGCAGGACATGAATCGGGCAATAGCGGTGATGAACCAATCGAATTGATTTATGTGACTCTAAAAGGTGACAAACCGATCTTTCCAGAAGTTGATCGTGTGCCTCAGATATACCCCAATACACCTTTACAGCTGGTCTTAGAAAATGAACGACTTATTGTGCAACGAGTACAAGTTAAGCCTGGTGAATGGGAAGGTATTCATAGTCATTCTGGCGGTCAAATTTATATTCATATTCAAGGCGGTATGTGGTCAGAGCGTCGTGAAGGAGTTTTATACCCGGGCACAGAAATAACAAAAACTGGTGCAGTAGGTTGGATGGATGAGATTCCACTCGATGTTGGCCATGAAAGTGGCAATACTGGTGATACTGTTATTGATCTTATTTGGGTAACACTCAAATAGCTTGAATCTCAATCTTTTTAAACACATTCCTCAAAAAAAGTTTTGATATGGTAGATATTCGAAAAATTGAAACCTTTATTACAAAAGAGGTTAAACAAGATAAAACTTACTCGACGATCAAATCTTTTTTATTTTTAAAGTTGACCACAGAATGCGGTGTAGAAGGCTGGGGTGAAGCATTCATTTCAAATGGAAGCGAGAAAAACGTCGAAGAATTAATACATAATCTTGGGAAAAATAAAACACATGTTAATTCAATAAATCCATCAATATTCAGTAATAGCATAGATTTAATAGACGAGCAGGGCGCTGATTTTGATTTAATGTGTGCATTAAGTGCATTTGAAATGGCACTTTGGGATATTTCAGGAAAAATTCAAGACAAAAGTTTAAGTAGCTTATTTTTAGAATCAAACAAAAACACAATTCAAATCTACGCCAACACATGGAGTGACATTAAATTCAATAATCATGATGTGTTGAATAATGCAATTTCTCAAATCGATGAGAATTTCGACAGCATAAAAATTTATCCACTGCAAAATCGCAATGTTAATGAGGCATCTTTGTTTGTGAAAGAGTTAAGAAGAGAGATCGGCGAATCTATAAATATTATGATTGATCTAGAATGCCCAAGTGACACTAGTATTCCCCATGCGCTCGAAAAGAAAATTCTCGATTGCAATCCATTCTGGTATGAAGAGCCTATCGAGGGAGACAATATTTTTGATTTAGCCACGTACAAAAAAGCCTCAAATTTTAAAATTGTCACTGGAGAGAGGCAATCTGGGATAAAACACTTTAGTTCTTTGGTAAATCAGAATGCCGCAGATATTTTAAATCCCGATATCTCGGCGGTTGGGGGCATTACATATATGCTTAAAATTGCATCTATAGCCGCTGATCACAATATTTTAGTCTCACCTCATTGCTGGAATTCAATGGCCGTATCTGGTTCAGCAATGATGCATGTTTGCAATATTATTCAAAATAATGAGAGAGCAGAAATATTTCCTGAATACATGTCTTTCATCAAGAATTTTGCGTCACCTGGATTTGAAATACACTCTGGTGAGGCAATATTACTGGATCGTCCTGGTCTTGGGGTGATTATTGATGAGAAAGAATTAAGAAAATTGACGCATAAATACATTTTTTCAAACATTTAAGTAAATCTTCTGTATTATCTATCGATTAATCACTGGATACCGTTTTATGCTGAAGCTTTCTGATAGAAAATATTGGATCATTATCAGTTTATTTATTGTTGCTTGTGATGCAAGCTCTACATTTTCCGTAGCTCCAATTATGGAAGCTCCAGTAACCTCAACCTCAACCTCAACCTCAACCTCAACCTCAACGTTTCCAGTAAGTTCGGTTTCAGTATCTTCTGTAGATTCAGATCTAGCACTCGATTTATCTACCGTGCTTACTAGCCAAATACTTGATTATTATGTCAGTTTGAGTTGGTCCACATCCGATGCGATATCGTGTTTAGCTTCTGGGGCATGGTCTGGTTCAAAATCAATTGCTGGTTCTGAAAATGTACTTATTAATGAAGTGGGTCTTAATAACTTCACTCTAACTTGTATTAGTGATGGTGACTCAATAACAGCCACAGTTAATGTTGATGGTTATAGTGCAGATAGTGGTAATACATCAGATGCTTATAACTCAGAATTAAGCAGTGATGATTCTAATAATACAAATGAAAATACAACTACCTCGACAAGTGAAAATACGAATACATCAGATAACAATTATACATCAACATATGTTTGCACTTCCCAGTGTTTATATGTTGATCAAAGCGCAATAAATCAGTACAACCAAAACAACTACGCCCATTTTAATTCCTATAATTTTACTGGTGAATATCAAGGCAACACTGCTAATAATCCGCCAATTCCTGACCCCTCAGATAAAATAACTTTACCTGGAACA
>Ga0066866_10001309_pt1 | contig 10195 bp, 7 predicted proteins | sample ETN01SmetaG_3_FD_66435 | JGI IMG/M metagenome (GOLD analysis project Ga0066866, IMG submission 66435) | Marine microbial and viral communities from oxygen minimum zone, Eastern Pacific Ocean - ETNP2014F12-01SV263 | ecosystem: Environmental > Aquatic > Marine > Oceanic ...
AAATTGTTTTTCTATAGATAGAGTTTTAAAAAAAACGAAGAGAGAAGAACCTTATGTGCTCTAGTTAGCTAAGTAGATTTATTGAAAGAACCACATATATTTGAGTAAAAAGTCACTATTTTGGGTCAATTCTTATGTTTATTCATTGTTATTTAAAGTTTATTATATAGAAAATAAAAAATGTTTGAAAAATTAGAAGAGTTAGCAAAAAATAACAAGAAAATTTCAGATTTTCATATTAGAGCTGGTTCACCACTTGGTTATAGACAAACTGGAGAAATATACAAAGTAAAAGAAGTTATTGTTAAGGCACAAGATATTCAAGATCTTATATCTACTAACTGTAATGAAGTAGAATCAAAAAGATTTCAAGAAACTCATGAATTAGACTCTTCTGTAACATTAAGTGGATTAAGATTTAGAGCAAATTTTTACAAAACTATTAATGGCCCAGCGGCTGTACTTAGAAGAGTAGAAACCGTAATGCCTGAAATGGCACAATTTGATTTACCACAAGTGCTTTATGATATTATTGATATGCACAAAGGATTGGTCTTGGTAACAGGACCAACGGGTTCTGGAAAATCAACAACTCTTGCAGCAATTGTTAATGAGATAAATAAAACAAGAACTTCAAACATAATTACAGTTGAAGACCCAGTTGAATTTATACACAAAGATATGAAGAGTATTGTGTCTCATAGGGAAGTTGGAAAACAAACAAAAAGTTTCGCAAGCGCTTTAAAGGCTGCATTAAGGGAAGATCCAGATGTTATACTTGTTGGAGAAATGCGAGATCTAGAAACAGTTGGACTTGCACTAACAGCAGCAGAGACAGGTCACTTAGTTTTTGGAACATTGCACACAAGCGGAGCGCCAAGTACAATTAATAGAATTATAGACGTATTTCCTCCAGAACAACAAGCACAAATACGTGCACAAATTTCAACATCATTAAAAATGGTTGTTACTCAAAGATTGTTAAAAACAAAAGATGGTCAGGGTCGTGTTGGTGCTTTTGAAGTGATGAAATGTACTCCTCCTATTCAAAACTTAATTAGAGAATCTAAGATTCATCAAATCCCAAGCATCATGCAAACAGCCGTTAAAGACGGTATGATAACTATGACAAAATCATTAGAAGAACTTGTTAAAGCAGGGAAAATTGATGCGGGCGCTGGAAAAGAACATTAAAGGATTTAATATTCTTGAAGTTGTGATTGTGTTGGTCATTATAGGCGTAATATCGGCAGCAGCATATCCAGATCTTAGTTCATGGAAAAGAGACAGAGAGACAAGGAGCGCAGCAGTAAAAATAAAAGATTTATTTACCAATATTGTCTCTCAAGTTCAAAGAGGACATTATGCTTTTGTTCAGGTCCATATTGTAGAAGAAAATGATGATGAAAAATTGGTAATAGTTAGCAAAGGCTTGGGTATCAATAGGTACACATATCGTAAGAGGAATGTTTCTAATTGGAAAACTGATTTTTCAGTTAGATGTGAACCTAATCCTGATACTGCAGATGGTGAAGATGCCGGTTCTTCATGGGATGATGTAGGAGGAGTATCTAACAAATTAGAAGTAAGCAAAATAGAATTAACAAATGTTAAAACAGAATTTGCTGATGCTTATGGAACTATTTGTTTTTCTAAAGATGGCACATGGTATAGTAGTGACGGACAATTTAAAAATACTCCTGATGAAGTAGTTTCTGGATTGAGGATATGTGATGCTAGTACGGATTCACCAATATGTAAATCAAACCCAGACGGCTCACCTGCTTCAGAACATGAAAATGTGTATGAAATAAGCTGGTCTAGATTTGGAAATATTATATATGAAAAATGGAGAGCACCTAAAAAAGATTGCGGTCTTGACTGTGAAGGTGAATGGATACTTCAGTAGATAAAATGATTAATTTTCTAAATAAATTTAAAAATCAAAAAGGATTGACACTTTTGGAGGCGTTAATGTCAACAGCAATTGTAGGAATTGGGTTTATTGGTGTTTTCAATATGGTTAATTTTTCTGTTCAGTCAATTGATGTTTCTGGTGAAAGAACAAAAGCAAATTATCTGATTTCAATGATAGCAGAAGATATTATTGGTCATAAAAATACAGTACATGGGGCAGACATGGCAGACGAGGGAATTACATTTAATCCTGAAGGTAACGTTGTAATTAAAGATACAGTAAATGATCTGGGAAATATAACAGGAAGTGAAGTGCTATCATATAAGAAATTTTCTGATCATTTGGTAGAACATGGTTGGGAGGTAGAAACAGCTAATGTTGGTGATGTTTGCGATGATGCGGGGAAATATAAAAAAAAAGATGATGTATCTAATATTGCTGATGAAAATAATGAAAAAGTGGATGCGCCAAGAAACAAGGAAAGAAAGTGGAATGAAATAATTGCAACTGATAGATATTTAAAATGCAGAAGCCACAGAGATACTAAAAAAGTAAAAGTTTTTAAATTATGTAAGTGGGCCGCCTGTACAAATAAAATTACAGCTGCCGAAGAACAAAATGAATCAATTAGTGATGAGGCTTTATATATTGGAAGAGTACAAGTTAATTTAAACAATGGTAGAAAAAGAAGATTTTTATATTTTCAAGCAGACTACAAATTAAAAAAATGAAAAAAAAAGAACTTAAAAATATAGCTGGCTTAACTTTAATAGAGATTTTAATAGGTCTCGTTGTTTCAACTCTTATGATGACTGCAATCTTTACAACTTATCAAGTTGTAAATAATAGCTATTCACAAGTAACGGATAGGGCAAAAATCAGCAGATCAGGAAGAGACATTGTTTCAATGTTGATGAGAGATATTAGGCTTGCGGGTTTTAAATACTATTTAGGTACAAATGGTAATGATATTCCAATTTCAGACCCTCTTACATTCCAAGGAGGTACAGTTGAACATGTTCAAGATAGTCACGATCCATTAATAATTGTTCAAAATAAATTAGGCTATTCAAGAGACAAAACGAAAGATGATAGTTCCACTACACAAAAATCAGATGATTTATGTTGTGACAGAATACATATAGTTTATGGCGATTATGATGGAAGCGATCCTATTCAAAAATATAAAAAATATAGAATTACATATTATGCAGAAATAAGAGGCGAAGAAGAAAATTGTGATGACACTGATGGTGATATTTCTACCGACTGTGATAGTGCCAACTCATATTATGGTGTTTACAAAACAAAAGAAAGTTGGGATGAGACGGCAGGATCTTGGGTAATTAAAGATTGTGGTGAATGTTATGTTGACGAGTTAATAAGAGATCATTTGGTAGATATGGAATTTATTCCTTATAATATAGATGGAAGAGTTATAATGCCACCACCCCATCCAAACAAAGACAGTAGAGTTGACTTATACAATATAAGAAGTGTCGATGTAAGATTAACTTTTAGATCAAAAAAAGAATTTTTTAGGTATAGAGCAAAAATAGATTCACCAAGACTCGTAAAAGGAATAGGAGACAGGACTCGTGAATTTTTCGATAGATTTTTAAGAGACTCTGTTGTTGTAACCGTTCATACAAGAAACATAGGCTTATAATAAAAATGAAAAATAAAAATGAAAAAGGATTTGCTTTAGTTTTAGCACTTCTTCTCTTGCTAGTGATGTCATTAATGGGAGGATCATTAATAGTTATTGCTTCTGGAGATCACAAAAGTAATAATAACAGTGACCAATATCAACAAGCATTTTATGTTGCTGAAATGGGTTTGCTGCAGGCTGAAAAAAGAATAATAAATCAATTTAAAGGAGAGGTTAAAGACGATGGAACAAGAAATAAAACAGTAATAAAACCAGTAAATACGATAAAGATTATAGATGCAGCTGGAGGAGAAGATTGTTTAAAAAGTTTTAAAAATATAGATCCCGATACTTTGGAAGTTACAGATCATATAACAAACCAAAATTTTGGAGTTTTGATTAGTCCCATCGTTACAAATACTGCGATAAATGATTTAGTGAATTATAAAAAAATTCAAAGTGGAACCAAAACAATAGCAAATATAATAGATGATGAATTGGCTTATCTAAAAAGATTTGAATATGAATATTTTACTGTAAATGTTGGAGAAGCTCCACTTATGGTTTCAGGCTCAAGTATAAATGTAGGACAGAAAGATTCTATGCAACTTGGTACAGCTTATAAATTATATGCTTGTGGAATTTTTTATGGCCGTTCAATTTTGGGTACATCTAATCATAATTCTAGTCCTCAAATTATAATACCTCTAGAATCAATAATTATTATGCCAAATTAAAACCCAAACTAGTTATATGTTGTATTTTAATAAATTTTATTGTTTATATAATTAATTTTTTATGAAAAAATTAATAAAAAAAATATCTTTAATTTTAATGTTTTCCTCATATTTTACAGGAGTATCGCTATCGTGCGATTTGCTAGGCTTTGATATAGGCGGCAACAAAATTGCCGTTGAAAATTTATTTGGTCCAATTGAATATGAAATCGATCAGGAGGACATGACTGTAGAAAAATATGCCGAAGTATCAATTGCAATTGATAACTTTTGTCCTAATTCGAATTTGGGAGATACTACTTTTAAAGTAACAATTGTAGACGATGTCATCGCAGGAGTAGCAATTGAAGTAAATAATGGACATGACAATGCAGAAAGTAAAAAAAAACTACTTTATAATTATGTAACAGCAATTTTTGGAACCATAGAGGATAGCGATTATCCAAGCTGGACTGGTCAAAAACAATGGAATTTGTCTGATAAAATAATACTTTATAGCAAACATTTAGTGCGTAAACAATTTATTGTTGAAGAACTTTTAGTATCAAATGAAAAATATATTTCATATATAGGAACAAATGAAGATGAATAAGATTATAAATAATAAAATTTACAGTAAATTTTTCAAAATTTTAATTAGCAATTTATTTTTTTTATTTTTTTTAATAAATCAAAATGCGATTTCAAAACCTGTGCCTCCAGGATCAGGAGAAGGTGATGTACCTGCAAATATTTTAATACTTTTAGATAGTTCAGCAAGTATGTCTAATAATAATGTCCAAGGTGGAGACGGACTAGATCACCCTAAGTCCTTAGCAGTAGATTCAAATGGTAATTTATATATAGGAGAAGGAAAAAATGGTGTCATGAAAATGAAACCTGATGCAACTGCTGATGCTAATTTTGCAGATAATAACAGAAACTTTAAAGGCACAGGAGGGGATACTACTTGTGTAATTGGAGCAGGTCCAAGTGGCGGTAGCAACACAACACTTAGGAATGTCGAATCAATGGCTATTAGTTCAAACGACGTAATTTACGCAATGGGCGGTACAAATGACGGAAAAGTTATTGGAATTGATACAGATGGCAAATGTGTTGATGGCTCAATGCAGCATAGTGTAATTAGACAAAGACCCGCAGCAATAACAATTCAACAAATTGATGGAAAAGATCATTTATGGGTTGCTGGAAGAGTGTTTCAGAGTGGGTGGAAAACATCTCTTTTTACAAAAAATTTAACAGATGGAGTAACTCATCTTTGTGTGAATAAGGCTAGATCTAACCATTCAGATATAACAAAGGTCTTGTATGCAACAAAATCTATTGCAGTTTCTAAAGATGGAGATTGGCTGTATTTTGCAAATGGCAATAATATTGAAGGCTATCCACTAGCTAAAGCTAATAATGATAATAATTATTGTCCATCTCTATGGACCAAACAGAGAAGTTACGCACATGATAATAGTGCTATAGATAAACATGGAAGGGCTGCTCGAATAGCAATGTCGAAAGACGAGAATAATGTAATGTACGTTACAAGTCATAGACATTATGTTCAAAAATTAACATTATCAGACTCAGGTGTTACTCGTGTTGCTATAGCTGGAAAACACAGCATTACTTCACATAAAGCTACAACCGCAGGAACTTTAGCAGCTAACATGGTTAGCACGATAAAGCCAACTGCAATAGCTGTTACTTCTTCAGGTATTTACGTAGGAGATAATAATAATAGAATTCAAGAATATGACGAGGATTTATTTGGTAAGGATATGACTGTTTATACAACTGTATCAACAGCTCATAATACATCTTGGCAAAAAGAATATGGTGGGAAAAAAGATAATAGATATGTAGGGGCCAAAAATGCTATTAAAGCAATTGTTGCTGATAGTGCTTTAACCTCTGGTGCAAATTTTGGATATGGTCATTGGAATTCTGGAGAAATTGGATCTGGTAATAAAAGAAATCCTGGTCAAAAAGGTGGATGGGAATGTCATAATCTTTATGACGACTGTGTTTATTATGGATCTTGGAATGGAGACCATCCAGAAGGTACATCTAGTCAATGTAATTCAGATTCATGTTTATTGGTTGGTGTAGGGGAGAATACTGCTGATGATATACCTGCTGCTCTTGATTTGTATTATACAGAATGGGGAACAGATGGTAATGCATATGCTCAATTGGCAGACAAATATTTTAGAGAACCAAGCCCTGTTGATCCTTCAGAATATTTACTTGTAGATGAAGATTCCGAATGTCAATTAAACTACATAGTTGTTATAGGTGACGGTGCTCAAAAACACCATGCACAAGCAATGAATGTTATAAGGCAACTGAGAGAAGACTTGGGAGTTAAAACAATTGTCGTTGCTTATGGTGGTGGTATTACGGGAAATCCGCTTAAGCAATTTAAAGATTTGGCAATTGCGGGTTCATGCAATGCAGCAGGAGATGATGATTGTCATGAACTTATTGAAGCCGATACTCCAGAGAGATTAAAAACAGAACTACAAAGTAAAATTAGACAAATTATTGCTGAAAGATTATCTTTTACAGCACCCTCAATTACAGCAACCCTTCAAAAGGGTGGAGATATATTTCAAGCACAGTTTAATTACGAACAGCATGGAGAATGGCAAGGTACAATTTTAAGAAAAGAACTATTAGCAGACGGAAGTGTTTGTCATGAGGCGGATCCGGCTAAATGTCCTGGTAATTGGGACGCAGGACAATTGTTAAAAGACAAAGGATCAAGTACAAGAAACATTTGGTCTGCTATAAATGGAGTAAATTATTATAATAATTGGAATAATTGGGACCCTGCCAATCATACGGATATCGATCTTCTATTTCAATTAACAGGAGTAGAGGTTGGGGATTACCACCACGCACTATCAAACTGTGGTAAAAAAAACACTCCTAATATCGAAGATGGAAACGCTGACGATATAAAGGGGTTAATTAATTTTGTAAGAGGAGTAGATTATTTTGATTATAATGGGAACTGCGACATTACAGAAGATAGGGACTGGTTATTGGGTGACATATATCATTCTCAACTAATAGAAGTTGAATCACCAAATGCAAAAACAGATTTTACTAATATAAACCAAGAAGCGTATTGGAGAAAAAAAAATAATTACAATGGTTTCAAGAGCAGCTATGCAACCAGACAACATGTAATTTATGCTGGAGGAAACGATGGAATGTTACATGCGTTTAACGCTGATACAGGAGAAGAAATGTGGGGTTTTGTACCTCCGTTTATAGCTGCAAAGCTTCCTCTTATAGTCCAAAGAGATTTAGATGGTTTTGTTGGTGCACATGATGGAGGTGGAACTAATCCAATTTTTGCTGTTGATGGCTCCCCAGTTGTTCATGACATGTATATTCATGGTCTAGATTTTGCGAGCGCTACTAAATATGAAGAAGCAAAAAGTTGGCGTACAATTTTATTCATACCTTATGGTAGAGGAGGTCCGGGATTTACTGTTTTAGATGTAACCGAACCTTTAATTAAACCTGGCAAAGGTCCTATGCATATGTTTTCAATTTTCAACGACGCAATTAACAATCAAGTTTTAGTATCAGACCATCAAGGCGTAATAACAACACATTCTTATCAAATAACATCAGTAAACATATCTAATTCTCAAGAAGCCAAGCAAGCAGAGAGTAATCAGACTACCGCAAGAAATGCTGATCCTGATGACTGTGATAGCACTGATACTGATACCACAAACGACTGTACACAGCAGGATGCAATTCAAGCATGTCAATCTAATTCTGATGCTACTTCTGGTGTATTTAGAGTTGATGGAACAGCAGCTTGTTTTAAAGATAAAAAGTGGACCTGGAATAGTATCATTCTACCGACAAATGCTGCTGGAGAAGTGAATAAAGAAGACTTAATAGTTACTGAATTAAAAGATGGAGACACAAGTAAACGTATTACAATAGATACTGCCAAAATGGTTAATGGAAATTTAGAAATCACATTTAATGAAGAAAAAACTTATTCGAAAGCGGCAAGTTCTTTAGTAGAATCATCAAGACAAAGCAGTAGAATTATAATTGCAACCTCATGTGATTCCGGAGGAACAACAAATAAAAAATATGACTACAGCCAACTAGGAGAAACTTGGTCAACTCCAAGAATATTTAGAATGCCTGCCGCAACTGGAGATAGCAACTTGGACAACGATACATATGTAGCTGTAATGGGCGGCGGCATGGGAGTTAATACATTATGCGTAGGTTCAAGTTTGTTTGTTATTGATTTAGAAAATAATGATGTTGAGCCCGGTTCACTTTTTACACCTGATGGTCCAATTAAAATTGTTGATACAGATCCAGCGGGCACTAATCCAGGAGCAAATGATAATGTAGCTACACCAAATGGTAGTGATATATCAAATGCAACTCCTGCATCACCTATGGTGATTACACCTGATAATGCCAAAAATGTTCCTTGGAGAGGTGCCATGGTTTATTTTAATGATCTTGAAGGAAAAATCACAAAATTTAATTTAACAAGTTCAACTAAAAATTCAGCCAAACTTTATGATCAAACAACTTTATACAATTTGAATGCAAACAAGAGAAATGGCAGATTTAGTTTCTTTGAAATGGATGTTACTATTGGAAGTGATACAAATAATCTTTGGCTTTTTGGTTCAACGGGTAATTTTAATAGAATTAGCAGCACAGGAAATAAAAATGGGGATTGGATGCAAAATATTTTATATGGCATAAGAGATCCACACTTTCCTTATTTTAAACATCTTAACGGAATAGAAGTGCCTCTGTACAATGAGGCAGGCTTTACAGAATCTGCAGCTATAGGAGCAAACGTTGCCCCTAATATAGACAACAATGATACAGTTGATCTTACTGGTGGAAATCAAGATGTCAGTCAATCTCTTGCGCACGGTGCAGCAAAAAATTGTAAAAATACTACCGACGTAACTAGTGGCTGTGTTGTTTCGCATATAGATAATGCATGGGTTATTTATTTAGATGAACCAGATGGTAAACCTATTAAAGAAACTTCAAATCGATTTAGAAAAGCATCAGCGGCACCAACAGTATTTAAAGGACACGTGTATTTCCCAATTTATGAACCTGACAAAGAAGACGAATGTGGTTTAGGAAAAGCTTTTATTTGTTCAGCTGATGATGAGTGTGGAACAAATATCTCTAGATATATAGACAAAGATAATTTTGTAGATAGTGACGATTGCCATTATGTTAAGAGAGGAATATTATCTAAATTAGCGGTTGGAGTTGGCGATTCACTTTTTGGAAACGTGGCAGGCCCTTCTGACAATGAAGAAACTTTAATCAAAATTCTATCAAGTTCGACAGATGTGAGCACATATAGAAGATCTTGGCGAGAAAATTTCTAGTTTTTTTTAAAAAAAAAAATGTATAAATTGTTGAAATTTTATGCACTTAAAAAAATTAAAGTTATTTGCTACACTTCTTTGTATATTTTTAAATTAAAAAAAATTTAATTTCATTTGCAAAGAATGTATAAATTATACATCCTATTATAATATATGGTCCAAAAGGTATTTGAGTCGTCATATTCTTTTTTTTTTTAATTAAAGAAGGAGTTACAGCTACTAAAGCTATGACAGAAGAAAAAAATATTGTAAATGGGATACAGACCCATCCAAACCAAAATCCCACAGCAGCTAATAATTTTGCATCTCCAAGTCCCATTCCTTCTTTATTTCTAACTTTTTTATAAAAGAAAATGATTAACCAAATTATTGAATAGCCAAATAGTCCACCAATTAAAGAATTAATGTAATTTGGAAAAATAGTTTGATTTAAATTTGGGTCAAAAGATTTTAAAAAACCTATAACCATTAA
>Ga0066866_10001310_pt1 | contig 10184 bp, 10 predicted proteins | sample ETN01SmetaG_3_FD_66435 | JGI IMG/M metagenome (GOLD analysis project Ga0066866, IMG submission 66435) | Marine microbial and viral communities from oxygen minimum zone, Eastern Pacific Ocean - ETNP2014F12-01SV263 | ecosystem: Environmental > Aquatic > Marine > Oceanic ...
AGTAGATGAAGTTTGGTTATATAATTCCTCAGAAATTTTATGATTATTCACTATGATTTTTAAGTCATTATTATGTTTCAGTGACCTATTGTAAATATCCATTAAATCAGCGGAATATAAATATTGAGGAAAAATCAATATTATTAATATTAAAAAATTATAAAATTTAAACATATTTTTCCATTGTATTATCAATTTCATCTGCCCAACCATCTATACCGTTAGTTAAATTCACTATATTTGTAAACCCTATATTACTTAAATATTTACCAATCATTCTACTTCTAATGCCATGGTGACACACAATGACATATAAATCACATTTATCAAATTCACTTATCCTATCTACTAGTTGCCCCATTGGGATATTTAATGAATTTTTGATATGACATATATCATATTCCCATTTTTCTCTAACATCAAGAATGATTATTTTGTCATTATTATTAATTAATGACTCAATTTCCTTTGGACTATTTTCAAGCATCATTTTGTATTATAGGCGCAATACTTGTTTGTAAAATATGCTCTGTTGTATAACTACTGTCATCTGTTTTTTTAATTATAACACCAGATTTAATTGGAGAATTATTATTACCTAAAAAAGCAAAAGCGCGAGAATTTTTCGACATATTAGAAATAATTATATCTATAGACTCAATGCTAAATGTAAAAATTAAAACATCAAATTTTCCAATTATTTTCCAGTTCGATGATATATTTTTTTTTTCAAAAGATAAATTTTTAAAAGAAAATTTATCTTTATTTTGCAAAGATAGTTTAACAAAGTCCTCGTAATAATCAATGCCATGTACCTTATTGCATAACAATGACGCACAAGAAGCTAGATAACCAGTCCCCGAACCTAACACAAGAATGTTTTCATCTTTTTTTATGGTAAGTGACTGCATAATTTTAGCTTCAACGGACGGCGTCAACATTTTTTGCCCATGAGCAATAGGTATATCAATATCTACATTAGCAAAACTTTTATAATTTTCTGGCAAGTATTCACTTCTTTGCACAACACTAATAGCATTAAGAACATTCTCATCAATTACATTCTGAGATCTTATATTATTTTTAACCGCATCCATTGTATAGTTATTATGGTCTTTCATTTCATTGGTAAGTTTAGTATTGTTATAGTATAAGTCAATTAAAACATTGATTATAGAGTGCGCAATTAATGAGTAATAAGAAGATTAATATAAATCAATATCTAGAGAATTTCCCAAATTCAAAAAAAACTTACATAACAGGTACAAAAGAAAATATAAGAGTACCATTTAGGATGATTGAGCAGACAGCAACCAACCTTAATGGAATAACCGAGAAAAATGACCCAATATATGTTTACGATACTACGGGCCCATATACAGATGGAAACCATAATATTGATGTTTTTAAAGGACTCGATAAAATTAGACAAGATTGGATTAACGATAGAGATGATACAAGAGAATATAGTCGACAACATATCTCGCCAATATTTAAGGAATCAAAGAAGAAAAAAAGTATATCTGTAATAACAAGGGAAAGTAAAAATAATAAAAATGTATCTCAAATGCATTATGCAAAACTAGGTATTATAACTCCAGAGATGGAGTTTGTCTCAATTAGAGAAAATACATTTATAAATAATGTAAAATCAGAAAGTAAAATTACTCCTGAGTTTGTTAGAAAAGAAATTGCCGAAGGAAGAGCGGTTATTCCGTCTAATATAAATCATCCTGAGTTAGAACCTATGATAATAGGAAAAAAATTTCTTACAAAAGTAAATGCAAATATTGGAAACTCCCCTGTCAAATCTGATATAGACGAGGAATTAGATAAACTCCTATGGGCTGTTAGATGGGGAGCAGACACAGTTATGGACTTATCTACTGGAAAAGATCTTTATGAAACTAGAGAGAAAATTATTAGAAATTCGCCTGTTCCAATTGGAACCGTTCCTATTTATGAGGCGCTAGAGTTAGTTAATGGAAAACCAGAAGACCTTACATATGATATCTTTAAAAAAGTCCTTATTAAGCAAGCTGAACAAGGAGTTGATTATTTCACGATACATGCTGGGGTTAGATTAAAGTATATTCCTAAAACAATGAATAGAGTGACTGGAATTGTTTCAAGAGGAGGTTCAATAATTGCTAAATGGTGTTTGGCACACCATCAAGAAAATTTTTTGTATACTCATTTTGAAGATATTTGTGAAATCATGAAAACATATAATGTAACATTTTCACTTGGCGATGGTTTAAGACCAGGCAGTATAGCAGATGCTAATGATGATGCTCAATTTTCAGAATTAAAAACTTTAGGAGAATTAACAAAAAAGGCATGGAATAATGACGTTCAAGTTATGATTGAAGGACCAGGACACATACCAATTCATTTAATAAAAGAAAACATAGTTATGGAAGAATCTTTATGTTACGAAGCACCATTTTATACACTCGGACCATTAGTTACAGACATAGCGCCAGGCTATGATCATATAACTTCAGCTATCGGTGCAGCTAATATAGGTTCATTTGGAACTGCATTATTATGTTATGTAACCCCTAAAGAGCATCTTGGTTTACCTAATAAGGATGATGTTAAAGAAGGTTTAATGGCTTATAAAATTGCTGCTCATGCTTCAGATATAGCAAAAGGACACCCATCTGCAAGATATAGAGATAATGCATTATCAAAAGCTAGATTTGAATTTAGATGGGAAGATCAGTTTAATTTAGGTTTGGATCCATATAAATCAAAACAATTTCATGATGAAACATTACCACAAGAAAGTGCAAAAGTTGCACATTTTTGTTCGATGTGCGGACCTCACTTTTGCTCAATGAAGATTACTCAAGATATAAGAGATTATGCCAATAAAAAAGGTATTGACGATATTAAAATTGCAATTAATTTTGGTTTAGATGAAAAATCTAAAGAATTTAAGGCGTTAGGAAAAGAAATTTATATTAAGAAATAATTATTTTATTAATTTTTTTTACTTTTACCAAATATAGAGCTTAATGCTTGATCTATGTCTTCAATAATATCATCTACGTTTTCTATGCCAATTGATAATCTAACCAAGTCTTCTGGAACTCCAGCTTTTTTAAGTTCATCAGGGCCTAACTGTCGATGTGTTGTAGAAGCAGGGTGACATGCTAATGATTTTGCATCACCTATATTTACTAGTCTTGTAATTAAACCTAAATTATCAATAAACTTAGATCCATTTGTTCTTCCTCCTTTAATTCCAAAACTTAATACACTCGAAGCTTTCCCGTTCATCAGTTTTTTAACTAATTGATAGTCAGGACTACTTGGCATGCCAGCATATTTTACCCATGTAATATTTGGATCCTTAAGTAAGTGGTTTGAAACTTTAACTGCATTTTCACAATGTCTATCCATTCTAACAGCTAAACTTTCTATTCCTTGTAATATTAAAAAACTATTAAATGGTGAAATAGCTGCCCCCATATTTCTTAGTGCTACACACCTAGCTGCGCCGATAAAAGCAGCATCACCTAATGCTTCAGAAAAAACAACTCCATGATAAGACATATCAGGTGTAGTTAGCCTGCTAAATTTCTTTTTATGTTTAGCCCAAGGAAATTTACCCGAATCAACAATAATACCGCCAATTGATGTACCATGACCACCCATATATTTTGTAAGCGAATGTACTACGATATCAGCCCCGTGTTCAATAGGCCTGAATAAGTACGGCGATGGAACAGTATTATCTACGATTAAAGGTATATTATATTTATGTGCCATTTTAGCCATTTTTGGTATATCAACAACATTGCCTGCTGGATTACCAATGGACTCACAGAAGACAGCCTTTGTTTTTGAATCAATTAACTTTTCTAATTCATCAATTTTGTCATGATCACCAAACTTTATATCAACTCCAAATCTTGGAAGTTGGTGTGCAAATAATGTATAAGTTCCTCCATATAAAGTGCCAGTACTAACTACATTATCTCCAGCTTCGCATATAGTCATAATTGCATACGTAGTTGCAGCTGATCCTGAAGCTAATGCTAACGCTCCAATACCTCCCTCCATGGCTGCGACACGATTCTCTAATACGTCAGAAGTAGGATTCATTATCCTTGTATAAATATTACCAGCTTCTTTTAAATCAAATAAATCTGCCCCGTGCTGCGTATCTCTAAACGAATAAGAAGTAGTTTGATATATTGGTACAGCTACAGCATTAGTAGTAGGTTCTGGTGAGTACCCTCCATGTATTGCAATTGTTTCAAATTTCATTGTAACTCCCAAAGTTTAGTGTTCACCCATCATAAGAAAAAATTTTTAATAATGCCAGTATAATTTAATAGATATTTAAATTTAATTGAGGAGAATTATCAAATTGAACACCTACGCCCAATAATCTAATAGGACTTGATTTAGAATTATAAATTTTTTCTAATAAATTATGAAAAATCATAAATGTAATTTGAGTTGTCAATATTTGAGAACTATTAACTTTAAAGTTACTGTATTTGATTTTTATGAAACATGCTTTTATGGCTTTTTTACCACCGTCTTTTTGTTGTAATCTTTTGATTAATTTTTCGTAAATTATTTTTAACTCATTTAAACATTGTTCAAATGATATAAGATCATTAATATAAGTGTCTTCGACACTAAGGCTTTTTCTAACTTTATTATCTTCTACAACTCTATCATCAATGCCTCTACATAAATAATATAAAGCAATACCAAATTTACCTAATAAGTTAACTAATTTTTCATACTCTATGTTTTGTAAATCTCTGCAGTTTTTAATTCCTAATTTAACTAATTTTTCTTCAGTTATTTTGCCCACACCATGAATTTTTCTAATAGGGAGAGATATAATAAATTTTTTTATTTCATCATCATATATTGAAAATTGACCGTTAGGTTTATGCCATTCGCTAGCAAGTTTCGCAAGAAACTTATTTGATGATATACCTGCAGAAGCTGTAATATTAAAATCATCAAATATTTTTTGTCTAATCTGTCTAGCCATTTGATCTGGATCACCATTACAATATTTAGAGTTTGTTACATCCAAATATGCCTCATCAAGTGACACTGGCTCTATTATCTTAGTATAACATCTAAATATTTTATGAATTCCACTTGAGATTTTTCTATATTTTTCCATATTTACAGGTAAAAAAATAATTTTTGGACATAATTTTTTTGCTGTTATAGAAGGCATCGCAGATTTAATACCATATTTCCTAGCAGCATAGTTGCAAGTAGTGACAACTCCTCTAGCATCTGAATTACCTGCAACTGCTACAGGTTTATTTTTTAATTCTGGCCTATCTCTTATTTCTACAGAAGCATAAAAGCAGTCCATATCAACATGGATAATTTTTGACGATTTGAATTTTTGATTAATTGGCTTGATTAGACTCATCTACGGTAAATGCTTTTATAGTTAAAGCATGAATTTCACCGGACTTTATATATTTATCTAAAGCTGCATACACAATTTTATGTTTTTCAACTGTAGATTTTCCTAGAAAAACATCGCTTATAATATGCACAGTGTATTTCGATTCCTCTCCCTCTACTTTAACATCACAATCCTTAATTGAGTCAGAAATCGTGTTTTTGATTATTTCATTCATCATAACCTCCTTAAAGTTTTGCGCTAGTTCATCTCCATTATATTTAATTTAAACAACTAAATCTAGAAGGTGTTACTTAAAATTATTTACAGCTACCATTATAGATATTGTATTTAATAAGTTTTGTAGATATGCCATAGTCAGGTTTTAAGAATTCGTTTTTGCTATATTTTGCTTCCTTTACTACCACTCTCAATTTACATTTTTTTATTGCTTTTGAAATTATTATATTTTTATTGTTTTCGTCATTGCAAATAGTTTTAAGAAATTCATCATTTTTTGAAGACAGGGATTTAGTCTTAATTTTATTAAACATAAAATCAATATAAATATAATCATATATTTTTTTTGTTTGGCATAAAAAGTCATAAGAATTACCATGATAAAGCGTTAGATTTGAAATTAAATTTCTTTTTATAAAACTTCTTATCATTAAGATTAATAAAGGATTCTTTTCAATCATGGTAACATGAAACCCAAGGGATTTAAGTATATAGCTATCTCTAGCTAATCCTGCAGTACAGTCTAATACAGTACTATTTTTTTTAGGAAATAATTTCAAAAATATACTATTATTCTTTTTACCTAAAATCTTATTATGATTAATAGATATCATAGATGGAACTTTATAGTTATTATTTATTATATATATTTCATTTTTTTTTAAATTAATATGTATCTTATCATCTATTGTTTTTAGATAACTATTTTTAATTATTTCTTGGAGTAAAATAGCTTTTTCTTTATTTAAGCTATCTGCAAGAATTTTCATTATGAGATATTATATTTTCTACGAATGTAACGAAGACTATAGAAGATAATAGGCCAAGATAGAGCGCTTATAAAACAGCTCCAGTATAAGGCATAAGTATAAGCATTCATATTAAGAAGTGAATCAATCCAAATAATAATTGTTGCTTTAATAGCTAATAATAAAAATACTATTATGCTTTGTTGCAGTATAGTGAAATATCTTAGTGATTTATAAGATCTTAAAATTATAAAGGATATAATCACATAGACTAATCCGTTTAACCCTAAAACTGCACCAAGAGTTGCATCAGCTAATAGGCCTATCAGCCAGATTGTTAATAAACTATATAAGCCTGGAGCCGCTAATATCCAATAGATAATGAACAAATATATCCAGTCAGGTGAAACATTACCCAGAGGGAATGTAGAAATAGTCAGAACTATTGAGATTAATGTGCTTAATAATATTATAACTATGTTATTCATTTATTTTTTCTTTATAGCCTCAACTGGTTTGTAATCCCAAATTAGTATTAACTCAGATAGATTATTTAGGTTTTCAAAAGCTTCTATTTCTATTTTGCTAAATCTTTTTTCAGGATCTTTTTCTATTAAAATAACTTTCCCTATAGGTATTTTAGGTTTAAATCTTTCTGCAATACCAGAAGTTGATATAACATCCCCTTCCTCAATAGTTGTGTCTACAGGGGCGTAATTAATTGTAAGTTGATCATTATCTCTAGATCCAGAAATAATAACTTTTTCTCCAGTCCTGTTTACCTCTCCTGGTACATTATGGTTTATATCATTTATAAGAATAACTTTTGATGACATAAAATTGGTTTCAACTACTTGACCAATTAGACCATTTATACCAATAACATTTTGCCCAATATATATACCTTGATTTGTACCTTTGTCTATAACTACGATTTTTTTGTTTGGACTTGCAGAATTACTAACAACTTTAACAATTGTTTGTTTTTTTGCTATATTTTCAGATTGTTTCTGTATATCACGTAACCTATTATTTTCTTCTTTAAGTTGGGCTAATTCTTGTATTTTAATTTTGAGACTAAGGTTTTCTTTTTTTAGTTTCGATATTTCATTTTCTAATATTTCTACATCTTTGTGTTCTGTCATAAAACTACTAAAAAAAGATTTTGGCAACATAGATATGTTATGTATAGGATATACTATTAAATCATTTACTAGAGATCTAACATATGAGACCTTATCGTATTTATAATCTAAGATTATTGTTGTTATAGAAAGCAGTATTAAGATTATAAGAGTATAAAATTCTCTAGTGCTTTTTTTATATATACGTTCCATTTAATTTATAAAGAAAATAGAAACTATGTTTCTACAGATAGAAACTCAATTCCTTCTTTATCAATTATTTCAAGTACTTTTCCGCCACCTCTTGCCACACAACTCATAGGGTCTTCAGCGACAATTACATACATGCCAGTCTCTTCTGTAATCAACTTATCCAAATCTCTCAGAAGCGCTCCTCCCCCAGTTAGAACCATTCCTCGTTCATGAATATCAGCGCCTAACTCTGGTGGTGTTTGCTCTAAAGCAGTTTTTACCGCTGCTATTATACCTTGTAGTGGATCCTGTAAAGCTTCTAAAATTTCATTACTATTTACAGTAAATGATTGCGGCACTCCTGCCGACAGGTTAGTACCTTTAACCTCAATTTCTAATAAATCACTGCTTGGGTATGCGCATCCTATTTCATGTTTAACTCTTTCAGCAGTAGGATAACCAATTACACAGCCATAATTTCTTCTAATATATCCCATTATAGCATCGTCAAACGTATCACCCCCAATTCTTGTAGATGATGAATAAACAATACCATTTAGAGATATAGTTGCGACCTCAGATGTTCCTCCACCAATATCAAGCACCATATAGCCTCTCGGTTCATCAGTTGGCATACCAGCACCAATAGCAGCAGCCATTGGTTCATCAATTAAATGTACAATTCTTGCTCCAGCTCCAGATGCAGATTCTCTAATTGCCCTTCTTTCAACTTGCGTTGCGCCGCAAGGTACACAGACAAGCACTCTAGGACTTGGTCGAAACAATTTGCTATCATGAACTTTTCTTATAAAATGCTGAAGCATTTTTTCACAAACCATAAAATCAGAAATTACACCGTCTTTCATTGGTCTAATAGCTTGTAAACCTGTTGGAGTTCTACCAAGCATTTTTTTTGCTTCATTACCAACAGCTTCAATTTTTTTATTGCCATATGTAGATTTATCGTCTCTAACAACAACTACAGATGGCTCATCTAAAACAATGCCTCTGCCTTTTACATATATAAGTGTATTTGCAGTACCCAAATCTATAGATAAATCTGTAGAAAAAGTCCCCTTAATTTTTTTAAAAATATTACTTATCATTTCTTAATTTTTCTTTTAAAAGCTGATTTACTATTTTAGGATTAGCTTTTCCTTTAGATTCTTTCATCACTTCGCCAACGAAAAAACCAAACAGCTTATCTTTTCCAGATAAATATTCTTCTACACTTTTATAATGGTTTTTTATGACATTATCAACTAATTTATTTATCTCCATAGTATCTGAAATCTGCTTTATGTCTTCTTTTTCAATTATATCTTGTGGTTTTTCGCCATTATTCCACATTTTCTCAAATATTATTTTTGCTTGTTTATTTGATATTAAACCCTCATGAATGTATGTGAGTAATGAGGCTAAACCCTCAAAACTGACAGGGTAATCTTTAACCTCTGTATTTGATTTATTCGCATATGATAGTAATTCTGTAATAATCCAGTTTGCAGTTGTTTTTGGATTTAGATCTGTTTTCTCTAAGACTTTTTCATAATAAGCAGATAGATCTTTATCTAATACCAAAATAGAAGTATCGTAATCAGTCAATTTATATTGTTTAATAAACCGTTCTTTCTTATCATTAGGCAATTCAGGCATATTAAGTTTGATACTTTCTATAAGGTTATTGCTTATCGACACTGGCAAAAGATCTGGGTCTGGAAAATATCTGTAGTCATTAGCTTCTTCTTTAGATCTCATCGATCTAGTTTCATTTCTTATTGGATCAAATAATCTAGTTTCTTGAATAACCGATTTTCCACTATCTAATATTTCTCCTTGTCTTTGTATTTCATAATTTATAGCTTGTTCTACAAATTTAAAAGAATTTATATTTTTTATTTCAGCCCTTATTCCTAATTCACTACTATTGCTTTTTTTAAGCGATATATTTGCATCACATCTAAATGACCCCTCTTGCATGTTGCCATCGCTAATATCAAGATAACGTACTAATGAATGTATATGTTTTAAGTATTTCACCGCTTCTTCTGCGTTACTTAGGTCGGGTTCAGAAACAATTTCAATTAAAGGTGTTCCAGCTCTATTTAAATCTATTGCACTTTCATTTTCATACAAATCATGTATAGATTTACCAGCATCTTCCTCTAAATGAGCTCTTGTTATTCTTATCTTTTTTACCTTTTTATTTATATCTATATTTATGCTTCCATTGGAAACGATTGGTATTTCATATTGAGATATTTGATAGCCTTTTGGTAAATCAGGATAAAAATAATTCTTTCTTGCGAAAATTGAATTATTTTCAATATTAGCACCTACAGCAATACCAAATTTTATTGCCATTTTTACTGCTTCTTCATTCAAAACTGGAAGAACACCTGGCAAACCCAAATCTATTGCACATGCTTGTGTATTTTGTTCAGCTCCAAAATTTGTTGAAGCTGATGAGAAAAT